>MDTF01019091.1_pt1 | contig 35628 bp, 25 predicted proteins | sample 811191 | NCBI WGS metagenome assembly MDTF01 (sample SAMN05326649, study PRJNA326480) | marine metagenome | isolation source: seawater | place: Southern Ocean | collected 2011 | reverse complement strand
ATAGATGGTGGTTTTGCTCTTCCTCCAATTGAGGATTTCGAAGCAAAGATTACCTCTAAAACAAAAGCAATATTAATCTGTAATCCCGGCAACCCGACAGGTAAAGTTTATGCTCCAGAGGCATTAGATGCACTTGCTCAACTTGTTCTCAAACACGATTTATATCTTTTCTCCGATGAGGTTTACAGAGAATTCTGCTATGATGGTTCTCAGCCCAAATCAGTTTTAGAACTGGAGGGTTTGGCTCAGAATGCAATTATGATTGATTCTGTTTCGAAGCGATTCAGTATGTGTGGTGCGCGTGTGGGTGCCTTAGTGACTAAGAACGCTGAGCTGCGCAGAACAATCATGAAGTTTGCGATGACGCGTTTGTCTCCTCCAACCTTGGGCCAAATAGCTTCTGAAGCTGCCCTCAAAGCCCCAGCTTCTTATTTCGATGACGTACGCTCTACTTACATTAAAAGAAGGGATGTGTTGGTCAATGGACTCAACAACATCCCCGGTGCAATGTGCCCTTCCCCTGGTGGAGCTTTTTATGCTGTCTGTAAGCTGCCGATTGACAACAGTGATGCATTTTGCCAATGGATATTAGAGCATTTCGATTTGGATGGCGATACAGTAATGATGGCTCCAGCTTCAGGGTTCTATTCAACAGAGGGAGCAGGCCACAATGAAGTTAGAATTGCCTATGTTTTAGATTTACAGCTGCTAGAGCGTGCTGTTCTGTGTCTCAAAGCTGCCCTTGAAATTTACCCTGGCCGCACAATTTAGATGATCATGAAATATTCCATATGCTTTAGATTGTTGTTTCCTGCTCTGGTGCTCTCTTTTCTCAATCTGGTGTGCAGTGGATTTCATTCTCAAGGGGATACAACTTGGGTTTCAACCTATACTTGGGAAGCCCAAAACAACCCAGAAACCAATTACGACAGTCCAGGTAAAAGATGGTTCCAGTTTCCGGAGTCTAACAACGAAGTTGAGTATAGAAAAGTTCTGATGTATCACAAATTAAAGTGTTTCGATCAGGGAACCGCTGGCGGTTTAGGGTATGCTTGTGGAGAATGGGATTACTTGACTTACAATTATTTATTTGACCACACAGGTCTGTTGGATTCAGCCATTTATACACACCCTTATTTCAAGATTAACAACCAGACATTCGTTACAGATTCTTTAATTTTTAACCCCACATCTGGAATTCCTCACGACACTTATGTTGCCGAGTATTCAAAAATCAACCTCAACATAGTAGGCGAGATCCATGCATCAGAAAACCCGATTTCAGAGCAAGTTACAGAGTTGACATCTGCTGCAAATGCCAGAAGACTAACGTTTGAGATCTCAGCACAAGAACTTTCTGAGATGGGTGTAATCCCTGGCACACCTGTCAAAAGAATTGGCTGGAATGTCGAGGCTTTTCAGTCTGAGCTGTTAACACTAAGAGTGAAGCAAGGAGAAGGTGCTTGGCAACAAGTTTATTCTTGTCCTGTTGAGACCACGGATTTTCTTGTTTTAGACTTAGGTGGTTCAGAATTGATTTGGGACAGCGAGTCAGAACTGCATTTTGACTTGTTGCTTGACGGTGTTGATGGCTTGTTGTCAGATGCGGTTTCTTCTCCAGGATCAATCGAGGTGTTTGATGCAGAAGGTGGCTATGTAAAATTTGATGGTTTGGACAATATTTCCATCAACTCAGATTTGCTCGCTGATTTAAACAACGAGGTTACAATCGAGTGTTTTCTAAAAGGAGATGCAGAATATTTACCTGCAAATACGACCATTTTTGAGGCGGTTAATTTCTCTGGACAGCGAGAAATCAATGTGCACATGCCATGGAGCAACTCACGTATTTATTGGGATGCTGGTTACGATGGAGGTTATGACCGTATTGACAATGCTGCATTGGAGGTCGAGTATGAAGGGACTTGGGCCCATTGGGCGTTTGTAAAAAATGCGACAACTGGTGTGATGCAAATTTTCAGAAACGGTTTGGCATGGTACGATGGCGTTGACAAAGACAATGTTTTTGGAAGCATCGAAAAAATGTTTTTAGGTTCAGGCAACAATGACAACAACAGCTACAGGGGGAGTGTTGAAAATTTTAGAATGTGGAGTTCGGCGTTAGATGTGGCTACGATCGGTGAGTGGATGTCTAAGACAGATGTGACGGGTCATCCAGCGGAAGATAATCTGATGGTCGATTTTCATTTTAATGGTGAAAACGGGACTTCTGAAAACAACAATGGCAATTATTTTGGAAATGCTGGACGATTTTCTTTTTCAGCTTCTGATCTTTTTTTAGATGGATATGTGCCTGGTGGTGATGAAGTAGGTTATCGGCCGGCATTTGTTTTCATTCAAGGAGAAGACGAGTCATTTGAGTCGACCTTAGAGTATGTCTCCGTTGAAGTGAGTAAGTTGATTCCTCCTGTCAGCTTCAGTTCATGGGAGGTGCAGGGCAATGGTGTGGACTTGCAAACTTTGGAATATGGTTGGCCAGCAAATCAGCTTGAGGTGGCCTATAACCAGTTTGGAGACACCATTTCAACCGAAGCAATTGAAGGAGAGTCCATGGTTGTTGAGAATGCAGAACTGTCGTACTATGGAGAACCTTTTGATGTTGTGGACAGGCATGAGTTGGGGCGGTATATTACACCGTATGGCATTAATTTGTCATTGGGTGCAGATGGGTGGACTTGGATTTATGACGTCACAGATTACCTGCCTTTGCTCAGAGATAGTGTCGAGTTAGAGTGTGGAAATTGGCAGGAGTTGTTAGATTTAAAATTTGCATTTATCGAGGGGACCCCTCCGAGAGATGTGAAGAGAGTTGACTCATTTTGGAATGGCACCTACAATCTCAATACATGGGATGAAAATGTCATGAGTCATGCCTATTCTCCAGAGCCAGGGGAGGAGATGTTTCGGTTGGTAACTCGAGCTAGTGGTCATGGATTTGGTCAAGGAAATGACTGCGGTGAATTTTGCTATAACATTCACAGTGTTTTGGTTGATTCGACTGCCTTGTGGAGTTGGGAACTCATGCAAGAATGTGCTGACAATCCTCTTTACCCTCAGGGAGGTACTTGGATTTATGACAGAGCTGCATGGTGTCCAGGTGCCCCTGTTGCGACAAAGAGGTTCGAGCTGACACCTTTTGTTGAGGCTGATTCGATCTTTCATGTTGAGTACGATATCACACATGACCCCTACGGAAATTATAGAATGGAAGGTCAAATCATTTCTTACTCATCCCCCAACATGTCACATGACGTAGAGCTGATGGATATCTTGGCACCGAACAACCGGAAAACTTTGTCAAGGTGGAATCCAGTTTGTGAAGATCCAACGGTTGAGATCAGAAACAATGGATCAGAACCAATGGTCTCTTGTACATTTACGTATGGTGTTGAAGGTGAGGAGCAAACAACTTTTGTCTTTACTCCAAGTACACCCTTGGAGTTCTTGGAAACCATACTCGTTAGCTTGCCTTTCGCGTCTCCTTCATATACAATAGGAGATGACGAAGATTTGCTTCAGTTTCACGTTTCCGTTGAGCTGTCAAACGGGTTGGATCAAGAGTTGACGAATGGGGCCGCTCACAGTTCGTTCCGCCGACCTCCAACTTGGGCTTACAATGGGCTTGATGACAACAGGATTGTTGTTTGGGTGAAAACCAACAATGCCCCCTACGAAACATCAATTGTGTTGCACAACAGTGAGGGTGGAGTAGCTTGGACCAGAACATACTCAGAAGCAAATACAATTCACAGAGATACGATAGCGTTGAACGAAGGTTGTTATCGATTTACTGTAAATGATACAGGTGATGATGGACTGAGTTTTTGGGCGAACAATGACGGCAGCGGTTACGCTAGATTTAAAAAAGTTGCGGGCGGTAATTTCACGATGTTAGAAGATGATTTCGGAAAATCTATTTCGTACGCATTTCGTTTCGAAACAAACTTAGTCACAGAGCAAGAGGAAGTTCTGGTAGGCCATGAAGCCCTTTCTATTGAAGTCTTCCCCAATCCAACGAACAACATTGCAAGAGCCAAGCTAACAGGTTTTTCTTCAGATGTGCATTGGGTTCTTCGCAACTCTCTAGGTCAAACGGCTCTTTCAGGTGATTTTAATCCGCGATTGAACATGCTGTTGACCCTTGACATGGTAAATCTTGCAGATGGTGTTTACAGTTTGAATGCGTTTTGTGAAGAAGGTGAAAAGATGACTTTGGTTGTTAAAAAGTGAATATTTTTCATGTTATGACCTTAATTTAAGGGGGTGGTGTAAAACTTTAGGCGGTTTTTTCAGCTTCACCCCCCTAATTTTACCCTAAATTTGCTTTTTTTTATAAAAGAACAAGAAGATGAGTTTAAATCGCCAACAGGTTATGCACGATGTTTTGGGGCGCAAGCCCAAACCGCCAACACGTCCACACAATAAAATTTCCTCTTACTACGGAGAAAACGTTTTTAACAAATTCGTAATGATCTCCTATCTTCCAGATGAAGCCTACAAGGGGATTCTAAAGGCGATGGATGACGGAACACCAGTTGATAGAAAAGTTGCGGACCAAACAGCTACTGCAATGAAAGAGTGGGCGATTTCACGAGGAGCGACACACTATACACACTGGTTTCAACCTTTAACAGGAACCACAGCTGAAAAACACGACAGCTTTATTGCTCCAACTGGTGATGGAAGGGCCATCGAGAAATTTGACGGGTCATTGCTCGTCCAACAAGAGCCAGATGCCTCTTCTTTCCCAAATGGAGGAATTAGAAACACATTTGAAGCGAGAGGTTACACACTTTGGGACCCGACATCTCCAGCTTTTATTTGGGGTGAAACACTATGTATTCCTACAATATTCATCAGTTATACAGGATTTGCATTAGACAACAAAACACCTCTACTTAAAGCTCTGTCTGCAATTGACATTGCCGCGACCTCTGTTTGTCAGTATTTCGATAAAAACACAACCAAGGTGAATGCTTCTTTAGGTTGGGAACAAGAATACTTCTTGGTTGACAAAGCTCTTTTTGCAGCTCGTCCTGATCTCGCAATGACAGGCAGAGCGCTATTTGGTGCTCAGCCTGCGAAGGGACAGCAGCTTGATGATCATTATTTTGGTTCGATTCCTCAAAGGATCAGTGCTTTTATGAAAGACTTTGAGCTTGAGTCGCACAAGTTGGGTATTCCTGTTACCACACGTCACAACGAAGTGGCCCCCAATCAGTTTGAGCTTGCTCCAGTTTATGAAGAAGCAAATTTGGCCAACGACCACAATCTTCTCATTATGGAGCTTTTAGAAGTTGTGTCACAACGTCATGATTTTAGAGTGTTGCTTCATGAAAAGCCTTTTGGAGGTTTAAATGGTTCAGGAAAGCACAACAATTGGTCCTTGAGCACGAACAAAGGTGTCAATCTTCTTCAGCCGGGAAAAACCCCCAAGTCAAATATGCAGTTCTTGACGTTCTTAGTCAATACCCTTGCAGCGTTGCATACACATGCAGACATTGTAAGAGCAAGTTTTGCAGGTGTTGGAAACGATCACAGATTGGGTGCTCAAGAGGCGCCGCCTGCGATTGTTTCAGCTTTCATCGGCTCACAGCTTTCGCAGTTGTTGGATGATTTAGAGGTGAACATCAAGCACGGAAAACTCATGCCGGATGACAAGACTGCGTTGAAGCTTGAGATCGGTAGAATTCCAGAAGCTTTGCTTGACAATACCGACAGAAACAGGACATCTCCTTTTGCATTTACCGGAAATAAATTTGAGCTTCGTGCTGTCGGATCTTCTGCAAATTGTGCGCTTCCGATGACCGTTCTTAATACGATTGTAGCGGAACAACTTCAAATCTTTAAAGTATCTGTTGATGCCAGAATTAAATCGGGTAACTCTAAAGACGAGGCTATCCTCAAGGAACTTCAATCGCTGATTACCCAATGCAAAGACATTCGGTTTGAAGGCAATGGTTATGGAGAGGAGTGGATAAAGGAAGCCAAGAAAAGAGGTCTTTCGAATCTTAAAGACACGCCTGAAGCGCTTGCTGTTTGGGGTCGAAAGGAAGTGATCGATTTGTTCGAAAAAATGAACGTTTTGCACCCTGCTGAAACCGCTGCACGTCAGGATGTCGAGTATGAGAAGTACGTTATGAACAGAAAGATTGAGGCGAATGTGGCGATAGATATGGCACGAAATACAATTTTGCCAGCGGCAGTTTCATACCAAAACATCCTGCTTGAAAACATCCTTGGAATCGAAGAAGCCTTCGGAAAGGAAGGTAAGTCGATGACTGTTGCTCAGCGAGATATTTTAAAGAGAACTTCGGCTTTGGTAAATGATCTTTATGCTTCTATTTTGCTTCTGCGTGAAAACAAAGAAAAAGTTAACGCTATGAAGTCAACAGCGAAAATTGCTGAGGGGTATGGTAAGATTATTTTGCCAATAACTGAAGAGCTGGGTGAAATTTGCACCAAGATGGAAGGGCTCATTGATAACGAGATTTGGCCTCTGCCCAAATTTCAAGAATTGTTGTTTACACGTTGATAATCAGCTACTAGAGATTATGTTAATATTTTAATGTTTGTGTATTTTATAAAACACGGCTTGAATTTGCGTCTTTTTCAGTACTTTCGACATCTACTAAATTAAGTGAATAAAGGAATGCAACATTACCTGCAAGCAATCCTGACACGAGCATTCGTGTCATGTGTGTTTTTTATTGGAGCCCTAAGCGGCAACTCTGCTCAAGAACTCTACGAAGAAGCTGACGTAGCTTTTAATCGTCGAGGCTATTTCGAAGCTTCAAGTGACTATGTGGCTGCGTACGCAAAAGTGAAGTCCGATGTTGATCTAAAGGCATATTGTGCCTTTCAAGCTGGTGAATGCATGCGGTTGTTGCACAATCCTAGAGGTGCTGCTGAGTGGTACGATAAAGCGCTTGGTCTCAAATATGCAAGTTCGAATCCGGAAATATATTTACTTTATGGTGATGTTTTGCGAGATCAGGAGGATTTTTATGGTGCTATGGAATGGTACGATAAATATGGGGATAACGGTGACAGGTCAGTAGCTGATGCAAGAATTGAGGCTGCGGATGTTGCAGCTATCGCTGTTGAAGAACCGCCGAGTAGATTTATTGTAGAGCCTATGATTGTGGTGAATTCTCCTTCATATGATTTCGCTCCAGTGTATGCTTCAAAAAAATCGAATGTTCTTGTTTTTGCATCTTCTAGAGAAAGCTCTTCTGGAACAGGAGAGGATCCCATCTCAGGTGAAGCTTTCATGGATTTATTTACAACGACGCAAGATTCAAAAGGTCGTTGGGGAGAGCCTGAGCCTTTAAGCAACACGATAAGCACCGATGACAATGAGGGAGCTGCAGCTTTTGACGCTAAATTTAAGACCATCTATTTCACCAGATGTGTCAATCAAGACGGTTCTAATTTGGCTTGTGACATTTATTTTGCACCAGTTGTTGGAAGGAGTTTTGGAGCTTCTCAACCTTTGAATTTGCTCAACAGAGAAAGTGATGACTCTACTCAGATAGGGCACCCTGCGATTTCACTTGATGGCGATTTTATGGTTTTTGCAACAGATTTGCCGGGAGGTTTTGGTGGAAAAGATTTGTGGTTCTCAGAGTTTGATTCAGAAGAAGAATTATGGGGTGCGCCTCAAAACTTAGGTGGAGAGATTAACTCTTCAGACGATGAGATGTTTCCTTCATTCAGAGCTGATGGTTCACTGTATTTTTCTTCTAACAGACCCGGAGGTTATGGTGGTTTTGATTTTTGCTTTGCAGAAGCAAGAGAGGGTGTAATGGCATTCTCAGAGGTGAAACTTCTTCCCTATCCTTTAAACTCTGCGGGTGATGAAATTGGAATCATTTATAAAAAGCAAACTAATACTGGAATTTTCTCTTCCAACCGAAAAGGAGGGAAAGGTCAAGACGATCTTTATGAATTCAGACTTCCGCCAATGGAATTTTGTTTTAGGGCTTACGTCTACGATTATGATACAGGTTCAGAAGTTGGAGGTGTTACAATCACCCTTGAGAGTTCAGATGGGGAGGTGAATACCTATACGTCAGATGGTGATGGTGCTGTAGAGCTTTGTGGTGGGGAAATTGAAGAAGGAGTGTCGTACGATGTCGATGTGAAAAATGAAGGCTTTATTGGTACTGGAGACAGGTTCTCAAGCATTGGTTTAACTGAATCAACGACGTTTGCGAGAGAGTATTTCTTAAAAGAGATCGTACTTGAAAAAGAGTATGATATGCCACTTGTACTTTACCCACTTGGCAGTGCTGAACTTCTTGTGAATGAAGAAGTAAATTCTGCAGACTCTCTTAATTTCCTTGTAGACCTCCTTGATAGAAATGAAAATCTTGTGATTCAATTGGAAGCTCACACAGACAGCCGCGGAACGAATTCGTCGAACAAGACTCTAAGTCAAAGACGTGCCGAGACTTGTGTGAAGTTTTTGCTTGATCAAGGCATTGACAGTGACAGACTAATGCCAGTCGGTCATGGTGAGGATAAGTTAATTATTACAGACGCTCAAATTTCAAAGTTGCCCCAAGAAGAAAGAGAAGCAGCTCATCAAATTAACCGTCGTACAGTATTTAAAATTGTTCGATTTGACTTCGTTCCTTCAAAGGGATAAAGTCTATAATATACAAAAGTGTCAGACGCAAGTAGGTACGCAGCAAGAGGTGTGAGCGCAGGCAAAGAAGATGTTCACGCAGCGATAAAAAATGTCGACAAGGGATTGTTTCCCCGTGCATTTTGTAAAATTATTCCAGACTATTTAACAGGCAGCAATGAGCACTGTATTGTTATGCATGCCGATGGAGCAGGTACCAAGTCAGCCTTGGCCTACATGTACTGGAAAGAAACTGGAGACCTTTCTGTGTGGAAGGGTATCGCTCAGGATGCCTTAATTATGAATGTTGATGATCTCATTTGTGTAGGGGCGACTGGTCCAATGCTTGTTTCATCTACCATTGGCCGAAATAAACATCTTATTCCCGCAGAAGTTATTGCTGCGATTATCCAGGGAACTGAAGAGTTGCTTGTCGATTTACGCAAGCAGGGCATTGATATTGTTTCAACTGGAGGCGAGACAGCGGATGTGGGTGATCTTGTTAGAACCATTATCGTTGATTCAACAGTTGTTGCTAGGATGCGACGTGACAGCGTGATTGACAATGCGAACATTTCCCCAGGTGATGTTGTAGTGGGTTTATCTAGTTCTGGTCAAGCTGATTACGAGACCCAATTTAATGGAGGCATGGGGAGCAATGGTCTCACTTCTGCAAGACACGATGTTTTTCATAAAAATTTGGCGTTAAATTTCCCTGAAAGTTTTGATCCTGGTACCGATTCGGATTATATCTATACGGGAAATTTGAAATTAACGGATGAGGTGCAAGGCGTTCCGCTAGATGCAGGAAAATTGGTTCTTTCACCAACACGAACTTACGCTCCTGTTATTCAAAAGTTTTTAAAAGATTGGAGTTCTGAAGTCCATGGCATGGTTCACTGTTCTGGAGGTGCTCAAACAAAAGTTCTTCATTTTGTCGACAATATTCACGTTATAAAAGACAACCTTTTTCCTACCCCAATTCTGTTTAAAACCATTCAGTCCTCTTCAGATACTACTTGGAAGGAAATGTATAAAGTTTTTAATATGGGCCACAGGTTGGAAGTTTACACCTCAGAAACAGCTGCCGCAGCTTTGATCGATATTTCTCAAAGCTTTGGGGTTGATGCTAAGGTTATTGGTAGATGTGAGCCATGTACACACGGAAGTGTTACGATTAAAGGCGAGCATGGGATGTTTAAGTATTCAAACTCTTAATGCAGGAATTACTTGGAAAATTAGAATCTATTCAAGATAGATTCAGAGAGGTGGAGAAATCTATCGGTGATCCTGATTTGATCTCAGATAACAACGCCTACCGCGATGCGATGAGAGAGTATCGAAGACTTGAGCCGATTGCAGAACATGCCTCAAAGTTCAGAGGTGTTTGGGATGACTTAACTCAGGCAAAAGAATGGGCATCTTCAGACGATGCTGAGTATCGGGAAATGGGAAGAGAAGAAGTAGGTGTGTTGCAAGTTAAGCTTGAGGAGGTAATCCAAACTGCACGTGAAATGCTTCTCCCGCGTGATGAAGCTGATGATCGAGATGTAGTTCTCGAAGTTCGTGCAGGTACTGGAGGAGATGAAGCAGCTCTTTTTGCTGGTGAGCTTCTCCGAATGTACATTCGTCATATTGAATCAAAAGGCTGGTCACACACCTTTGTTTCCTCCTCTGAAGGGACATCGGGCGGTGTGAAAGAAGCCGTTGTAAATTTGAGTGGAGATGGAGTGTATGGTTGGTTGAAATTCGAGAGTGGCGTTCACAGAGTTCAAAGAGTTCCATCTACAGAATCTCAAGGACGTGTTCACACCTCGGCGGCTACTGTGGCAATCTTACCTGTAGCTGAGGAAGTGGATGTTGAACTGAAGGTGTCAGATCTGAGAAGAGATACGTATCGTGCAAGTGGTGCAGGCGGACAGCACGTCAATAAAACTGAAAGTGCAGTGCGGTTAACCCACTTGCCCACAGGTTTAGTTGTAGAGTGTCAAGATGGTCGTTCTCAGCACAAGAATCTCGAGCACGCTATGTCTGTAATGCGAACAAGATTGTTTGAACAAGAGCGCCAAAAACAAGATTCAGAAAGATCCGAAAACCGCAAACAGCTTGTTTCATCTGGTGACAGAAGCGCAAAAATAAGGACATATAATTTCCCGCAGGGTAGGGTCACAGATCACAGAATTGGTTTCACTTCACATGCTCTAACGACCATTCTTGCAGGTGATTTAACGGAGGTGATTGAAGCATTGCATCTTGCAGAAAAAGCGGAATTGTTGAAGAACATATAAGAATTAAGTTGTGGCAAGAAAAGGAACCCTAGTTGATAGAGATAAATTGTTTGAAGCGATTCAAGCAAAACAATCTTATTTATGTGTTGGTTTGGATCCGGATCCAGATCGCATTCCAGCCTGCTTTGGCGCAGGGGTTGAAGCTTTGGAATTGTTCTGCAATTCAATCGTGTCGTGCACCAGTCATGTCGCAGTTGCATTTAAGCCCAACCTCGCTTTTTTTGAATCCTATGGTCCTGCAGGTATTGAGGCCTTGCATCGAATTGTAGATAAAATACCAGCAGATTGTCTTGTTATTGCCGATGCGAAAAGAGGAGATATTGGGAATACAGCGAGTAAGTATGCTTCAGCTTTGTTTGACAGTCTCGGAGCTGATGCTGCAACTGTAGCCCCCTACATGGGTGAAGATTCTGTGAGGCCTTTCACTGATCGAAAAGACAAGTGGACCATTCTGCTTGCTTTGACTTCCAATCCAGGAGCAGATGACTTCGAGTTTCATGGAACACCCCCACTTTTTGAACGGGTGTTGTCTAGATCTTTAACATGGGGAAGTACTGACAACCTCATGTTTGTAGTTGGCGCTACCCGACCTGACCTTATTTCGAGGATTCGAGAAATTGTACCAGAATCATTTTTACTTGTGCCAGGGGTCGGAGCGCAAGGTGGTTCTTTGTCAGAAGTTGCAAAAGTGGGACTGAATTCTACATGCGGTTTGTTGGTGAATTCTTCTCGGGGAATCCTTTATGCTTCTGAAAATCCTTCATCGTGTGATGCCGCCAACCAAGCTTCACGAAAAGAAGCAGAGAACTTGGCGATGCAGATGGCATTAACGCTTCATCGGTAAATTAACGAAGGTCGTTTGCAAATCCCTATGATTATATTTTTGCCTACAGAGTTTCAATACGTAGCTTAGAGCGTGTCTATCAAAATAAAATCATTCGAACGTTTATATTTGGCTTTCATTGCCTTTCTAGCAGTGATCTTATTGGGTAGTTTAGGCTTTGTTTTTATTGAGGGATATTCTTGGATAGAAGCTTTTTATATGACTGTAATTACAGTTTCAACCGTCGGTTTTAGAGAGGTGAAGGAGCTAAGTCCCGAGGGGATGATTTTCACATCTTTTCTCATCATATCAAGTATTAGTGCATTTGCTTATTCGATATCTGCACTTACAACGTATTTTGTCGACGGTGAGTATAGAAACACGTTTAAAGTTGCTAGATTGAAAAAAGAAATTGCGAAATTAGAAAACCACGTCATCGTTTGTGGTTATGGTCGTGTTGGTGAAATGGCTGTCGCAGAGCTGAGAGATCATGATACCACGGTCGTCATCGTCGAACAAGACGAGGCCAGATGTGAAATCTTAAGACAAGAAGGGTTTCTCGTTATTTCAGGGGATGCAACGAACGATCAAAACATTGAACAAGCAGGAATTGGTAATGCCAAAGCATTAATTGCGACAATGCCAATTGATGCTCATAATTTGTATGTGATACTGTCCGCTAGAGTTAGAAGTGAAAAGATTTTACTTATCAGCCGTGCGTCACAACTGAACTCGGTGAATAAGTTAAAAGTCGCAGGAGCTGACAATGTTATTATGCCTGACAAGGTAGGTGGTGCACATATGGCATCCTTAGTTGCTATGCCAGACGTTGTAGAGTTTCTCGATCACCTGAGTATTCAGGGGGGAGACTCGATCAATCTAGAAGAAATATCCGTGGAACAGTTGCCTCACAATCAGATCAAGTCTACACTAGGTAATCTTCTAAAGGAAGATATCTCAGGTGTCAACGTTGTGGGACTTAAGCATTCTAGCGGTGAATACAAAATAAACCCCGGTCCAAACACCGTTTTGGATGGCGCCTGTAAACTGTTTGTTCTGGGAACCTCAGATCAAATAGACACTCTAAATAGAATGCTTAAATTAGCGCAGTGACAATTCTATGATATGTAAACCCGTAAATTAAAAATATGTCGTTATTCAAAAAAATATCTTTCATCTTGTCTGGTGTCCTTTCTCCTTTCTTTTCCATTGCACAGGACGTATCTATTGATGAGCAAATTGAAGCTTATATGGAGCCTGTTACAAACAGCATTATGGATGTTATTTTTGTAACGGTACCAGTAGGATTTGGGTATGATGTTCCCTTTGTTCTTATTTGGCTTTTGGTTGGCGCGATATTTTTCACGATTTATTTCAATTTCATTTCCTTTAGGGGTTTTAAACATGCCATAGATGTTGTTAGAGGTAAATTTGACAACCCCAACCTTAAAGAAGCTGGCGAGGTGAGTCACTTTCAGGCTTTAACTGCAGCCTTGTCAGGAACTGTTGGAGTCGGAAATATTGCTGGTGTTGCTATCGCTGTTAGTATTGGAGGTCCTGGAGCTACCTTTTGGATGATTGTGGCGGGTCTTTTGGGTATGAGCGCAAAATTTATTGAGTGCACACTCGGAACAAAGTATAGAATTCAAAATTCAGACGGATCAGTCTCAGGAGGTCCATCATACTACCTGAGTCGCGGTCTTGCAAAAAAGGGAAAAAACATGGGAAAGCTTGGTAAGGTTCTCGCTGTCATGTTCGCGATTTCTTGTATTGGCGGATCTTTAGGAGGAGGGAATATGGTCCAGATAAATCAGGCTACGAAGCAGCTGATTTCTGTAACAGGTGGAACAGAATCTTTCTTCTTCGGACAATCTTGGATATTTGGTGCGGTTATGGCGGCAGTGGTAGGTCTCATTATTATTGGTGGAATTAAAAGTATTGCGAAGGTCACAGACAAGGTGGTGCCTTTTATGGTCGGTATTTATGTCGTCAGCGCCCTGATTGTTCTGACAGGTAATTTTTCAGCGATTCCTTCCGCATTTAGTCAAATCATTTCCGGTGCTTTTGATTCAGGAGCAATGTATGGTGGGATTATAGGTGTGATGATTCAAGGATTTAAACGTGCTGCATTCTCAAATGAAGCTGGGATTGGATCAGCTTCCATAGCACACTCAGCAGCAAAGACCAATGAGCCTGTTTCTGAAGGTATGGTAAGTCTTTTAGAGCCGTTTATCGACACAGTGGTTATTTGTACGATGACAGCTCTGGTAATTGTAATTTCAGGTTATGGATCGTTCTCTGCGGAAGAGGCTTTATCTCTGGCTAAATCAGGAGATTTGATGGCCATCGAACTTACTTCTTCAGCATTCAGCCAAACGATTTCTTGGTTCCCAATCGTACTGTCTATTTCTGTTATCTTATTTGCTCTTTCTACGATGCTAAGCTGGAGCTACTACGGTCTTAAATCGTGGACATATTTATTTGGTGAATCTAAATTTTCAGACATCAGTTATAAAATTCTTTTCTGTGTTTTCGTTATAATAGGTTCTGCAATCTCAGCAAAAAGTGTATTTAATTTTGGCGACGCTATGATATTTGCAATGTGTTTCCCCAACGTTTTAGGGTTATATCTTCTTGCTCCTGAGGTTAAAGCTGATCTTAAAGACTATCTAGCCAGAGTTAAGTCAGGTGCAATTGTTCAATACAAGAAATAAACAAACTGATTCAAATCGAGACGATGCATTTCATCTAACCTCAATTTCAATAGTCATTATTTTATCGCTTTTAGGGTGGTTCATTGAGTCAGTTAGCTCAAAGTCTGCCGTGTCAGTTGTACCTCCATTTCTCATACTTTTAGAAACTTGGCCAGTGACTTCTGATGAAAACCTTTTGCACGTTTCGTCTAGACCCACCGATGACAAGTATTCCTTTACAAGATATGGAAAGCCTTATACGTCAAAATTCAAAAGCAACCACAAGGATGGCAAATACTTTAGTTCTAGTTCAGGTCCAATTCAGCCTCTTCAGGGATCTTTAAAGCTGAATGCAATGGACAGCGCAGATTTTGAAAAACTCCCTGTATTTGGACCTATTCTCGCTTCTAGAACGGTAAAATTTAGACAAGCTTTAGGTGGTTTTGTCGACGTTTTTCAGCTTAATGAGGTTTATGGAATTGACACTGAGGCTTATGAAAAGATAGAAAGCTGGTTTCGCTCCGAGCTGTTGCCTGTTACTAAGTTGTGTGCTGATTCAGCGTCATGGGCGACTTTGAAACGGCATCCATACATCAAGTTTCAAGGAGCTAGATTGATTGAGAGATTTCGGAAACACAACAAATTAGTGAACATCGAAGATTTACGATTAATGCCCCAAATGAATGACAGTCTTTGGGGTGTCTGGCTTCCATATTTACAAATATGTTCGAATTAATATTTTAATTACTAAAAAATAACTTTAACGAACGACATTTGCAGAATGAATTTTGAATTAACAGACGATCAGAAGATGATTAAAAATTCTGTTGCAGATTTTGCACAGAAAAACATTCTTCAAAACAGAATGATTTGGGACGAAGACCAAATTTTTCCACGCGAACTTTTTAGTGAAATGGGAAACATTGGTCTCATGGGGATGTTAGTTCCAGAAGAATATGGTGGTGCAGGTCTGGGTTATGTAGAATATAAGATAGCTATTGAGGAAGTTTCTAGAGTTTGTGGCTCGATTGGTTTAAGTATGGCTGCACACAATAGTCTTTGTACAGGTCACATCTTGCAGTTTGGATCTGAAGAGCAAAAGAAAAAATATTTACCCAAGCTTGCTACAGCTGAATGGATTGGCGCTTGGGGGTTAACTGAAGCAAACACCGGTTCTGATGCAATGCGCATGCAGTGTGTAGCGAAGCAGGATGACGACTATTGGGTAATCAATGGGACAAAGAATTTTATCACCCACGGTATTTGTTCAGATGTTGCAGTTGTTCTTGTCCGTACAGGTGAGCTTTTAGACAGTCATGGAATCACTGCTTTTGTTGTCGAGAGATCTGCTTCTGGTTTTTCTGGTGGAAAAAAAGAAAATAAATTAGGAATGAGATCCAGTGAGACTGCTGAGATGATCTTTGACAATTGTCGGGTCCACAAGTCTCAAATATTAGGTGAAGTCGGTGAGGGTTTTATACAGGCAATGAAGATCTTAGATGGAGGTCGAATTAGTATCGGTGCTTTAGGGTTAGGAATTGCTCAAGGTGCTTACCATACTGCGCTGGAATATGCAAAAGAAAGAGAACAATTTGGTCAATCCATTTCAAGATTTCAAGCAATTGCTTTTAAATTGGCAGACATGGCAGTGGCCATTGAAGCTTCGGATCTTCTTCTTTTAAAAGCATGCGAGTTGAAAAATGCTGGAAAACCATGTACTCTTACGAGTGCCATGGCCAAATATGAAACAAGTGAAGTCGCTGTGAGAGTAGCGACTGAAGCCGTCCAAATTCTGGGAGGTTATGGTTATATCAAGGATTTTCCGGCCGAGAAGTTTTACAGAGATTCTAAGCTATGTACTATCGGAGAGGGAACATCAGAAATTCAGAAATTAGTAATCGCTAGAGAATTGGTTCGTTAAGAATCTTTATCTATCTTTGCACTCCAATTTTCAGACTATGCTAAGTATCCCAGTAAAAGAAAACGACAACATCGAACGCTGTCTTAAGCGATTTAAGAAGAAGTTCGATCGCACTAAAAAGATGAAGGAATTGCGCTCACGTCGTGAGTTTGTAAAGCCAAGTCTTCTTAACCGCGAGGCTATGAAAAAGGCTGTCTACAAAAACGGAAAATCATTAAAAGAAGAATAGGGCGTTACGCCTTCATTTTTTTATATAAAACTTTGACGACATTACTTTTGTTTTTGTCGTAAAAAAAAGCGAGATTGTGTTCATTCTCGCTTTTTTCATGTTCAAAATTTAATCTTTGATAGAGTCTTCTATTTTTATTTCTAAATTCTTCGATTTTTTACTCAAAGAAAAAAGATGTTCAGAGCACACTTTGCGCAGCTACAAAACTGATATCAATCAGCTTTTGTTGTTTATGGGTGATCATTATGAAGCCGAAGATTTATTTAACTTAGAAAGTGACTGGGTACGTTCATGGGTGGTCTCAATGATGAGAGATGATAAGTCACCCAGGACAATTCATAGAAAAGTTTCAGCATTTAGAACATTTTCAAAGTTTGCCCGCCGCAATGGTCTAATGAATAACAATCCATTAGAATCAGTGGTGCTGCCAAAGCTTCGGAAGAGATTGCCGGAAGTAGTTCCCGAACATGCTATGCGAGAGTTGTTAAATGAAAGTGTCTTTCATTCAGACTGGATGGGGAGGAGAGACAGGTCAATGTTGGCTTTGTTGTATGAGACTGGAATAAGGCTGAGTGAATTAATAAATTTAAAGATTCCAAATCTGGATGAAGGTCGCAAATATTTAAAGGTATACGGTAAGGGTGCCAAAGAAAGACTTGTACCCGTTATGCCACAGACTATTAAGAGTATTTTAGCCCATGTTGTTGACAGGCCGTTTGTCAGTGATCATTTGTTTGTGACAGATTCAGGTAAATCTCTTTACCCATCGTTTGTTTATCGTAGAGTAAATTATTACCTTAGTATGGTGAGTTCGTTGCAGAAGTGTAGCCCTCACGTTTTAAGACACACCTTCGCCACGCATTTGTTAAACAATGGTGCTGAGCTTGCTGCGGTGAAAGAGTTGCTCGGTCATGCGAGTCTTTCTTCAACGCAGGTTTATACTCATCACACAATGGCAAAGTTGAAAGAGTTTCATCGAGCTAGCCCTCTTGATAGACGATCAAGGGATGGTAGCTAATTTTATTTTTAATGCAGGTTCAAATCAATTCAATCCATTTCGACGCTGACAAAGCGTTGTTGTCTTTTTTAGAGTCAAAACTCCAAAAACTCACTATTTTCAATGACACGATAATTTCTGGCGAGGTTTTTTTAAGAATCGAAAAGGGAGATGGAAAAGAAAATAAGTTGGTTGAGATCAAGTTGCATATGCCTGGTAAAGAGCTTTTTGCTAAGAGAAATGCAGCAAGTTTTGAGTCTGCTGCCGACACTGTTATTGAGGCACTACGTAGGCAAATTGCGAAGGTTCATGCATGAATAAATACGCTTAAAACCAAATGATGTTATTTTTCATGAAACTATTATTTATTTCTGAGATTATTTCGTACATTTGCCCTCCTGAATTTCAGGGGGTTTTTTTATGAATTGTGTTCTTTGATTTTTTGCCGGTGTAGCTCAGGGGTAGAGCATTTGATTTGTAATCAAATGGCCGGGGGTTCGAATCCCTCCACCGGCTCACCGCAATATAAGCCTGCACATACTAATTTCATTAGCATGTCAAGGGGGTACGCCGGAGTTGGAGAGCCGGGGCAGACTGTAACTCTGTTGTCTTAGACTGAATAGGTTCGATTCCTATTACCCCCACATTTTTTTCGATGTTGTAAGTCTATGACACCGAAGAAGATTACCAAGCGGAAGTAGCTCAGTTGGTAGAGCATCAGCCTTCCAAGCTGAATGTCGCGAGTTCGAACCTCGTCTTCCGCTCGATTAAAGCCGATGTAGCTCAGGGGTAGAGCGCGTCCTTGGTAAGGACGAGGCCACGGGTTCAAATCCCGTCATTGGCTCATATCATTAAGAAAAGAAAGAAAGAAATAAATTAATAATATATATAACTGTCTAGATTATGGCAAAAGAACATTTCGACAGGTCTAAACCACACGTTAACATTGGCACTATTGGCCACGTTGACCACGGTAAGACTACATTAACAGCTGCTATTACGAAAGTAATGGCTGATGCGGGTTACTGCGAGGCTAGCTCGTTTGACCAAATTGATAACGCACCTGAAGAAAAGGAGCGTGGTATCACTATTAACTCTTCACACGTAGAGTACTCAACGCTTGAGCGTCATTACGCTCACGTTGACTGTCCTGGTCACGCCGACTATGTTAAAAACATGGTAACTGGTGCTGCTCAGATGGACGGAGCTATTCTTGTGGTTGCAGCGACTGATGGTCCTATGCCTCAGACACGTGAGCACATCCTACTTGGACGCCAGGTAGGTATTCCACGTATCGTTGTTTTCATGAACAAAGCGGACATGGTTGACGATGAGGAGCTATTAGAATTGGTAGAAATGGAGGTTCGTGAACTTCTTTCTTTCTACGATTATGATGGTGATAACTCACCAGTGATTACTGGTTCTGCACTTGGTGGTCTTAACGGCGATTCTAAGTGGGTTGAATCAATCAAAGAGCTTATGACAGCTGTTGATACATGGATTGAAATTCCACCCCGTGACAACGAGAAGCCATTCTTAATGTCTATTGAGGATGTATTCACAATCACAGGTCGTGGTACAGTTGCTACTGGTCGTATTGAGACAGGTGTTATTAACACTGGAGACTCAGTTGATATCATCGGTATGCAAGATGAAAAAGTCAGCTCTACGATTACTGGAGTTGAGATGTTTCGTAAGATTCTCGATAGAGGAGAAGCTGGTGACAATGTAGGTCTTTTGCTACGTGGTATCGATAAAACAGATATTAAGCGTGGAATGGTCATTGCTCGTCCTGGAACAATAACACCTTACACCAAGTTTAAGGCTGAAGTTTACATCCTCAAGAAAGAGGAGGGTGGACGTCACACACCTTTTCACAACAAGTACCGTCCTCAGTTCTACTTCCGTACTACTGATGTGACTGGAGAGATTTCTCTAGAAGCGGGTCGTGAAATGGTTATGCCTGGTGACAACGTTACCATCGATGTAGAATTAATAGCTTCTGTTGCTATGGACAAAGGTCTTCGTTTCGCTATCCGTGAGGGTGGTCGTACCGTTGGTGCTGGTCAGGTGACTGAAATTATTGCATAATATTAGAGGATAAACCTCTGTAAAATTTATAGAGAAGAAGGATCCTTATTTAAGGTTCCTTCTTCCTGTATCTACGGGCGTAGCTCAATTGGCAGAGTAGTGGTCTCCAAAACCATTGGTTGTAGGTTCGAGTCCTACCGCCCGTGCAAAACAAGAAAGAATGTCTCAAATAGCGAATTACATTAAAGAGTCTTACACTGAGCTAATAACGAAAGTTACTTGGCCTTCATGGAAAGAACTCCAAGAATCATCAGTTCTGGTGTTTGTTTCATCGTTGCTTATTGCAGGTGCTGTATTCGTAATGGATTGGACATTTGGAGTGAATGCTTCTGACTCTGTTTGGAAAGGTGTTGTTGGAAACTTATATGACTTATTCTAAGGTTACTTGTCAACTATGAGTGAAATCGAAAAAAAGTGGTACGTAGTTCGGGCTGTTAGTGGTCAGGAAAAGCGAGTTAAGGAAACTATCGAAACCGAGGTTTCTGCAGCTGGTTTACAGGATTACGTAGGGCAGGTTTTGATTCCCATCGAAAAGGTGTTTCAAATACGCAACGGTAAGAAAATTTCAAAGGAAAAGAATTTGTTTCCTGGATATGTTTATATAGAAGCTGCATTGGTAGGTGAGATTCCTCACCTTGTAAAAAATGTAACAAATGTTATTGGATTTTTAGGCGCAGAAAAGCGTGGAGATCCTATGCCGATACGTCAGCATGAAGTTAACCGCATACTTGGTGTGGTAGATGAAATGGCTGACGCAGAGGAAGAAATTAACATTCCATATAAAATTGGTGAGCTCGTTAAAGTTACTGATGGTCCGTTTAATGGATTTAATGGCAGTATCGAGGAAGTCAATGAAGAGAAAAAGAAACTTAAGGTTATGGTTAAGATTTTCGGGCGTAAAACACCGGTAGAGCTAGGCTATCTCCAAGTAGAAAAAGATAATTAACGGAGCAGACAGTTAGAGTCGTTCGCATGTCCCTTGAATGCTTCCCATTCGCGCGAATCTCATGACTGTTCATTATATATATACAAAATGGCGAAAGAAGTAGCTGGACTAATCAAGCTGCAAATACGCGGTGGAGCGGCCAATCCTGCACCCCCAGTCGGACCTGCTTTAGGTGCGAAGGGAGTGAATATCATGGAGTTTTGCAAACAATTTAATGCAAGAACCCAAGATAAGGCTGGTAAAGTTCTCCCTGCAGTTATCACGGTCTTTAAGGACAAGTCTTTTGACTTTGTCATTAAGACACCACCCGCAGCTATCCAATTGTTGGAGGCGGCTAAACTCAAAAGTGGTTCTCCGGAATCAAATAGAGTTAAGGTTGGACGTGTTAACTGGGACCAGGTCCGCGTAATTGCAGAAGACAAAATGCCCGATCTGAATTGTTTTTCTATTGAGTCTGCCATGAAAGTGGTCGCAGGAACAGCAAGAAGTATGGGTATTAATGTCACTGGAAAATTTCCTTCTTAAGTCACTAACCGCACAAACATGGGACGACTAACAAAGAACCAGAAGGCGGTTGCCGAGAAATTCGACGCCGAAAAGCCTTATACGCTTGACAAAGCATCTTCACTTGTGAAGGAATGCTCAACGACGAAATTCGATGACTCGGTAGACCTTGCCGTGCGTCTCGGAGTAGACCCACGTAAAGCGAACCAAATGGTTCGTGGCACCGTTTCCTTACCTCACGGTACTGGAAAAGATGTTAAAGTACTAGTACTTTGTCCACCTGATAAGGATCAGGAGGCTTTAGATGCTGGAGCTGATTACGTAGGACTTGACGAGTATGTGACGAAGATTAAAGGGGGATGGACCGATGTGGATGTAATTATTACCACACCCCAAGTTATGGGTAAAGTAGGTGCGCTAGGCCGAGTTCTCGGACCGCGTGGCCTAATGCCTAACCCTAAGTCGGGTACAGTAACTATGGATGTGGCTAAGGCTGTTACCGATGTAAAAGCAGGTAAGATTGACTTTAAAGTAGACAAGTTTGGTATTATTCACGCTTCAGTTGGAAAAGTCTCTTTTGAGGCCGACAAAATTGAAGAGAATGCACGCGAACTTATCTCAACTCTAGTTAAGCTAAAGCCCGCTTCTGCAAAGGGATCTTATATTAAGAGTATCATTATGAGCTCTACTATGGGTCCTGGTATACGAATCGAATTTAAATCGTTGGTTTAACTAATCACTAAAACGCATCAATTATGACACGCGCAGATAAAGATTTACAGATCATCGAGATTAAGCAGTTGTTATCGGACAACAGTGTCGTCTACCTTACTGATGCCTCAGGGTTGAATTCGGAAGACACCACCAGTTTACGTAGAGCTTGCTATAAAAAGGATGTTCGTATTAAAGTTGTTAAAAACACGCTTCTACGTAGAGCTATGGATGAAACAGAAGGAACAGATTACAGTGAACTGTATGAAGTTTTATCTGGACAGACAGCTCTTCTTTTAGGAAATGTTGGTAATGAACCAGCAAAATTGCTTAAAGATTTTCGTAAGAAACATGACATTCCAGTTTTAAAAGCTGCTTATGTTGAAGAAGCATGTTACATCGGTGACGATAAACTAGATGCCCTTACAGCAATCAAGTCTAAAGACGAACTCATTGCAGATGTTGTAGCGTTGCTACAATCTCCGATGAAGAATGTTGTTGGAGCTCTACAATCAGGTGGAAACACCATCTCAGGTCTTGTCAAGGCGCTCGAAAATCGCGGCTGAGCTTGACACACAATAATCAATTTGAAAACCTATCAATATAATTAATATGGCTGATTTAAAAGTTATGGCCGAAGACCTCGTTAACTTAACTGTTAAAGAAGTAAACGAGCTTGCGACCATCCTAAAGGATGATCACGGTATCGAACCAGCTGCTGCTGCAGTTGCAGTTGCAGGACCCGCTGCTGGCGGTGATGAAGGTGGTGGTGATGAGAAAACTGAATTTGATGTTATTCTCAAAGCTGCTGGTGGATCAAAGCTAGCTGTTGTTAAACTTGTGAAAGAGCTAACAGGCCTAGGCCTTAAAGATGCAAAAGGCATCGTTGACTCTGCACCAGCTCCTATCAAGGAAGGAATTCCTAAGGACGAGGCTGAAAGTCTTAAGACTCAACTCGAAGAAGCAGGAGCAGAGGTTGAGCTTAAGTAACAGCGCAACACTGACTGAATAAGGTTCAGGGCGGAGAGCAGGTCTCCGCCCTTGAATCGTTTTTACCTATATATACTTTTGTATACAAATAGGTTAAGGTACCTGTATTGTAGTAGTCTGAATTAAGTTGACCCCACCTCCATGTCTTTGGTCAAAACCCACCCTGTCGATAATCGCAAAAGCTTTGCATCAGTGGCTTTACCACTTGAGCATCCTGATTTTCTTGACATCCAGCTTCGCTCTTTCCAAGAATTCTTTCAATTAGAAACGAAACCTGAAAACCGCGACTCTGAAGGACTTTTTAAGGTATTTAGCGAAAACTTCCCTATCACTGATACGCGGAACCAGTTCGTTCTTGAATTCCTTGATTACTTTATTGATCCTCCGCGCTATAGCATAGAAGAGTGCATAGACAGAGGTTTGACACACAGTGTCCCTTTAAAGGCCAAACTAAAACTTTACTGTACAGATCCAGAACACGAGGACTTTGAAACCATTGTTCAAGATGTTTATTTAGGAACCATACCCTACATGACTCCACAAGGATCATTTGTAGTGAACGGTGCTGAAAGGGTTATTGTAAATCAATTACATAGATCTCCAGGTGTATTCTTTGGCCAAAGTCGCCATGCGAATGGTACCAAGTTATACTCTGCTAGGATTATTCCTTTTAAAGGATCTTGGATTGAGTTTGCTACTGATATCAATGGTGTGATGTATGCTTACATTGACCGTAAAAAGAAACTTCCTGTTACTACCTTACTTCGTAGTATAGGGTATGAAACAGACAGAGATATACTTGGAATTTTCGATCTTGCGGATGAAATTAAAGTCAGTAAAGCAGGTTTAAAAAGAGTTGTGGGCAGAAAATTAGCGGCTCGAGTTCTCAAGGTATGGGTTGAAGATTTTGTAGATGAAGATACAGGAGAGGTTGTATCTATTGAAAGAAATGAGGTGATTCTAGACAGAGAAACAATTCTTGAAAAAGAGCATGTTGCTTTGATTATGGAGAGTGGAACGAAATCAATCATCCTCCACAAGGCAAGTATCAATCAGGCTGATTACGCGATTATCTACAATACGCTTCAGAAAGACAGTTCAAACTCTGAGAAAGAAGCAGTAGAATATATTTATCGTCAACTCCGCAATGCTGAGCCGCCAGATTTAGAGACTGCGAGAGGTGTAATTGATAAATTATTTTTCTCCGAAATGCGTTACGACCTTGGTGAAGTAGGTCGTTTTAGAATTAATAGGAAGCTCGGTATTTCTGATGATGAAGTTAGCAGAACACTAACAAAAGAAGATATTCTTTTAATCATTAAGTACTTAATCGACCTTGTGAATTCGAATGCTGATGTTGATGATATAGATCACCTGAGTAACAGACGTATTCGTACTGTAGGAGAGCAACTTTATTCTCAATTCGGTGTCGGTTTAGCACGTATGGCTAGAACGATTCGTGAGCGCATGAACGTTCGAGACAACGAAGTTTTCACTCCTACTGATTTGATCAATGCGAAGACCTTAAGTTCTGTGATCAACAGTTTCTTTGGAACGAATCAGTTGTCTCAATTTATGGACCAAACCAATCCACTTAGTGAGGTTACGCACAAACGTCGTATCTCAGCACTTGGACCTGGTGGTTTGTCACGTGAGCGCGCCGGTTTTGAGGTGCGTGATGTTCACTATACTCACTATGGGCGTTTGTGCACAATTGAAACACCTGAAGGGCCTAATATTGGTTTGATCAGTTCATTGTGTGTATATGCAAAGGTGAATCGCTTAGGATTTATTGAAACACCTTACAGAAAGGTTGTGGATGGTGTGGCTGCAACCTCATCTGATGACGTTATTTATTTGTCAGCAGAGGATGAAGCTCAGTCAATCATCGCCCAAGCAAATGCAAATATTGATTCTGAGGGTAAATTCTTGGATAAATTAATTAAATCTAGACTTCAAGGTGATTTCCCTTTAGTTTCTCCAAAAGAGCTAGAGTATATGGATGTAGCACCTAATCAGATTGCTTCTATAGCCGCGTCATTAATCCCATTCTTAGAACATGACGATGCTAACCGTGCTCTGATGGGCTCTAACATGATGCGACAAGCTGTTCCATTGATGATACCGGATTCTCCTATTGTGGGTACAGGAGTTGAGTCAGCTGTTGCAAGAGATTCTAGGATTTTCATGCGTGCTGATGCTGATGGTCTTGTTGAATATGTTGATTCTGACTTCATCCATATTCGTCATAAAATGGATGAAAGCGATATGCTTGTATCTTTTGATGATGATTTGAAGATTTACAATCTCATCAAATTCCAGAGAACCAACCAAGGTACTTGTATGAACCTTAGACCCCTTGTTGTTAAAGGTGATAAGGTCGTTAAAGGTCAAATGCTGGTTGAGGGTTACAGTACTCAAAATGGTGAGCTTGCGCTAGGACAAAACATGAAAGTTGCTTTCATGCCTTGGCAGGGTTATAATTTTGAGGATGCGATCGTGATTTCTGAACGTGTTGTAAGAGAAGATGTATTTACATCACTTCACGTTGACGAGTATACTCTTGAAGTCCGTGATACGAAAAGAGGACTGGAAGAATTGACCAATGACATTCCGAATGTAAGTGAGGAGGCTACGGCGAATCTTGATGAAAATGGTCTGATTCGTATTGGTGCCAATGTGACAGGAGGAGATATCTTAATAGGTAAAATAACACCTAAAGGAGAATCAGATCCAAGTCCTGAAGAGAAGCTTTTGCGAGCCATCTTCGGCGATAAAGCTGGAGATGTTAAGGATGCTTCTTTAAAAATGCCTCCGTCTAGTCAAGGAGTTGTGATAGATAAGAAATTATTTAGCAGAGCTGTAAAAGACAGAAAAGCCAAAGCTGCAGACAAAGCTGTGATCGAGACTATTGATTTAGAATTTGATAAAGAAGCGGCTATCCTGAAGAAAATCTTGGTTGATAAGCTTATGAAGCTTGTTGCAGGAAAGGTTAGTCAGGGTGTATTCAATTACTACAAGGAGGAGCAAGTAAAGAAGGGGATTAAGTTCACACAGAAAATACTCTTTAGCTTAGATTTCTTAATTATTAACTCTGAGTCTTGGGTCAGGGATTCAGACATCAGTGATCTTGTGAATAGAGTCGTTCACAATTACACAATGAAGTACAATGACCTTCTTGGTGCTTACAAGCGTAAGAAATTCCAAGTTACAGTAGGTGATGAACTTCCGAATGGTATTGTGAAGCTAGCTAAGATTTACGTTGCTAAAAAGCGCAAGTTGAAAGTTGGAGATAAGATGGCTGGACGTCATGGTAACAAAGGTATTGTAGCTAGAATAGTTCGTCAAGAGGACATGCCGTTCTTAGCTGATGGATCTCCGGTTGATATCGTGTTAAATCCACTTGGTGTACCATCTCGTATGAACTTGGGTCAGATCTATGAAACGGTCTTAGGATGGGCTGGTCAGAATCTAGGCATGAAATTCGCAACACCTATTTTTGATGGTGCGACTCTCGATGAGATTACTGAACTAACAAACAAAGCTGGAGTTCCGGAATTTGGAGTATCCTACTTGTATGATGGTGGTACTGGTGAACGATTTGATCAGCCAGCAACTGTTGGTGTCATTTACATGATCAAGCTTAGCCACATGGTTGATGATAAAATGCATGCACGTTCTATCGGACCTTACTCATTAATAACGCAACAGCCGTTGGGTGGTAAAGCTCAGTTTGGTGGTCAACGTTTTGGAGAGATGGAGGTTTGGGCGCTTGAGGCGTTCGGAGCTGCAAATATCTTGCAAGAGATTCTAACTGTGAAGTCTGACGATGTTATCGGAAGAGCAAAAGCATACGAAGCTATTGTAAAAGGAGATGTGATGCCTAAGCCGGGAATACCGGAATCATTTAATGTACTTATGCACGAGCTTAAAGGACTTGGACTTAGTATTTCACTAGATTAACAATCTGAATCGACAACTGAAAATGTTCCAACAAAAGAACCCCCAACAGACCTCAGGTGATTTTTCAACGATAACGATATCGTTGTCGTCGCCTGAAAAAATTCTTGAAGAATCAGAAGGTGAAGTACTCAAGCCAGAAACAATCAACTATCGGACTTACAAGCCTGAACGTGATGGATTGTTTTGTGAGAAAATCTTCGGCCCAGTTAAGGACTTCGAATGCCATTGTGGAAAGTACAAGCGTATCCGTTACAAGGGTATTGTATGTGATCGATGTGGTGTCGAGGTTACCGAGAAAAAAGTAAGAAGAGAAAGAATGGGTCACATATCACTTGTGGTACCTGTTGCTCACATTTGGTATTTCAAGAGTTTACCTAACAAAATTGGTTACCTTCTAGGCTTGCCATCTAAGAAACTAGATCAAATCATCTATTATGAGCGTTATGCTGTAATTAACCCTGGTAATGCAAAAAATGCAGAGGGTGAAGAATTGCAGATTAATGACTTTTTAACTGAGGATGAGTATTTCGATGTTCTTGATACTTTGCCTAAGGAAAATCAATATTTAGAAGACAAGGACCCCAACAAGTTTGTGGCCAAGATGGGAGCTGAAGCAGTTCACAACCTTCTTGCCAATTTAGATTTGGACGAGTTGTCTTTTAAACTTCGACATTCAGCTGATACTGAGACTTCACAACAACGTAAGAGCGAGGCTTTAAAACGTCTACAAGTTGTTGAGAATATGAGAGATTCTCACAAGAGAATTGAAAATCGTCCTGAGTGGATGATTGTGAAAGTTGTTCCGGTGATTCCACCAGAACTTCGTCCTCTTGTTCCTCTTGATGGTGGTCGTTTTGCAACATCAGATTTAAATGATCTGTACCGTCGTGTAATCATCAGAAACAACCGTTTAAAGCGACTTGTTGAAATTAAAGCACCAGAAGTCATTCTTCGCAATGAGAAGAGAATGCTTCAAGAGGCTGTTGATAGTCTTTTCGACAACAGTCGCAAATCAAGTGCTGTTAAAACAGAAAGCAACCGTCCATTAAAGTCACTGAGCGATAGCTTAAAAGGTAAGCAAGGTCGTTTCCGTCAAAACCTTTTAGGAAAACGTGTTGATTATTCAGCACGTTCTGTTATTGTAGTTGGTCCTACTCTTAAAATGCACGAATGTGGAATGCCCAAGCACATGGCGGCTGAATTGTACAAGCCGTTTATTATTCGTAAAATGCTTGAGCGTGGAATTGTGAAGACAGTTAAATCTGCAAAGAAAATTGTTGACGCAAAAGAGGCCATCGTTTGGGATATTTTGGAGAATGTATTAAAAGGACATCCAGTTCTTTTAAACCGTGCTCCAACACTACACAGACTTGGTATTCAGGCATTTCAGCCTAAGCTTATTGAAGGAAAAGCGATTCAGCTTCACCCCCTTGCTTGTACTGCCTTTAACGCCGATTTCGATGGTGACCAAATGGCGGTTCACTTGCCTCTTGGTCACGCCGCTGTTCTAGAGGCTCAGTTGTTGATGCTTGCGTCACACAATATTTTGAACCCCGCCAATGGTGCTCCGATTACTGTACCTTCTCAGGACATGGTTTTGGGCTTATACTACATTACCAAGGAACGTAAGAGTACGACTGAATGGCCTGTTAAAGGTGAGGGTACGATGTGCTATTCTCCAGAAGAGGTGAGTATTATGCATCAAGAGGGTAAGCTAGATTTACACGCTGCAATCAAAATGCGTTTTATTGATATCAATGGTGATTCATCTATTGTGGAAACTACGTGTGGTCGTGTTCTATTTAATGAGCATGTTCCTAAGGAAGCAGGATACATTAACGAGCTTTTAACGAAAAAGTCACTTAGAGATATTATTGCTAGAGTATTGGAGGTGGTTGGAGTCGCAAGAACTGCAGAATTCCTTGATGATATTAAGGAACTTGGTTTCTACATGGCGTTTAAAGGTGGTCTGTCATTTAACTTAAATGATGTTATTATTCCGCCTGAGAAAGAAAAGTTGGTTTCAAAAGCTACAGCTGAAGTTGCTGAAGTGATGGAGAACTACAACATGGGTCTGATCACTAACAACGAGCGCTACAATCAGATCATTGATATTTGGACACACACCAATTCAAGACTTACCAATATTCTGATGGATAGGCTTGAAACAGACAAGCAAGGTTTTAATTCTATTTACATGATGATGCACTCCGGTGCTCGTGGATCTAAAGAACAAATCCGTCAGCTTTCAGGTATGCGTGGTCTGATGGCCAAGCCGCAGAAATCTTCTGCTACTGGAGGTCAAGATATTATTGAAAACCCGATTTTATCCAACTTTAAGGAGGGACTGTCCATTCTAGAGTACTTTATTTCTACTCACGGTGCCCGTAAGGGACTTGCGGATACAGCGCTTAAAACTGCTGATGCGGGTTACTTGACTCGTCGTCTGGTTGACGTCGCTCAAGATGTGATTGTTACAATTGAGGACTGTGGAACCTTGAGAGGTGTCATGGTGTCTCCACTTAAAAAGAACGATGAAATTGTAGAAGGCATTGCTGATCGAATTGACGGTCGTGTTCCAGCTATTGAAGTTCTTCATCCAGAAACAGGTGAGTTTCTTGCGAATGAAGGCGAAGAAATCACACCTGCTGTTGCTCGAGCAATTGAAGAAGCAGGTGTAGACGAAGTTGAGGTTAGATCCGTGTTAACATGTGAATCTCCAAAAGGGATTTGCGCGAAGTGTTACGGTAGAAACCTTGCGACTGCAAGGCTAGTACAAAAAGGTGAAGCAGTTGGTGTCATTGCGGCCCAATCCATTGGTGAGCCGGGTACTCAGTTAACGCTGCGTACTTTCCACGTTGGTGGTACAGCTTCTAAAATTTCTGATGAAAATGAACTGCGCACTAAGTTTGATGGTGTAGCTGAGATTGAAGATCTCCGAACAGTTGATCGCAAGATTGCTGATGGAACTGTTGAAACAGTTATTGTTTCTAGATCAAGTGAGTTTAAAGTAGTTGACCCTAAGACAGGAGTTGCTTATTCTACAACAATCCTTCCTTATGGTTCATTGCTCTTTGTTAATTCAGGAGACAAGATTAAGAAGAATACACCTGTTTGTAAATGGGATCCATACAACAGTGCTATTATTAGCGAAGCAGTCGGTGTCATTACTTTCGAGCACATTGAAGAAGGTGTAACCTTCCGTGAAGAGCTTGATGAGCAAACCGGTTTCCGAGAAGTTGTTATTACTGAGACGAAAGACAAGAAGAAAAACCCAGCGATCCTCATTCAGGATAAGAAAGGTGAAACTTTAAGAACTTATTCTCTGCCTGTAGGAGCTCACATTATGGTGAAAGAAGGGTCTAAATCGACCTTGGGTCAAATCCTATGTAAGATTCCACGTATCGCTGGTAAATCAGGTGATATTACGGGAGGTTTACCTCGTGTTACTGAGTTGTTTGAAGCACGTAATCCTTCTAATCCAGCTGTTGTTTCTCAAGTTGACGGTATTGTTTCTTACGGTAAAATCAAGCGTGGTAACCGTGAAGTCATTGTAGAGTCACGTGTAGGTGACAAGTACAAATACATGGTTCCGTTGTCCAAGCACATTCTTGTTCAGGATAATGATTTCGTTAGAGCAGGTATGCCTCTCTCTGATGGTGCGATTACTCCTAAAGATATTTTGGATATCAAAGGTCCTACTGCTGTTCAGGAGTACATTGTAAATGAGATACAAGACGTATATCGTTTGCAAGGTGTGAAGATTAACGACAAGCACTTTGAAGTGATTGTTCGTCAGATGATGAAGAAAGTAGTCATTGAAGATTCAGGAGATACAAAATTCTTAGAAAAGCAGAATGCTGAAAAATCAGACTTCCTAATTGAGAATCACAGAATTTTCGGAATGGTAGTTGTTTCAAATGCTGGGGATAGTGAAGAGTTAAAAGAAGGACAAATGATCTCTGCTCGTCGCCTTCGTGATGAGAATGGTTCGTTAAAACGTCGTGACATGACTCTGGTTGATGCTCGTGACGCCATTCCAGCGACCTCACGTCCTCTTCTTCAAGGAATTACTAGAGCTTCATTGCAAACTAGATCATTCATTTCGGCGGCTTCTTTCCAGGAAACCACGAAAGTTTTGAATGAAGCAGCTGTTAGTGGAAAGCAAGATCACCTGCTTGGACTTAAAGAAAATGTAATTGTCGGTCACTTAATACCTGCTGGTACAGGTGCTAGAGATTTTCAAAATCTCACAGTGGGTTCACAAGAGGATTACGATACTTCTTTAGGGATTAACAAGCCGGAGCTTGTCGAAGTCGTTCCAGAGGTAACTCAGGAATAATCAAAAGCAAAACTCAGTCTATTAAAAAAGGGCTTCCCAACTGGGAAGCCCTTTTTATTTGTTTTTAGGTTCGGTAATCAGTTTTTAGTATCCTGCTCAATTGCCCTAGCTGCAGCAGCTGCAGGGTCTTCCTTATTTTCAATTGAGGGTTTGCTGCCGCAATAGCCGAACAGACATTTTTCTTTGATAATTTGGTCTACGAATGTTGGTACCATGTCTTCCCAATTTTCATCACCAGATTTAATTCGTTTTAATGCATCAGTTGAAAAAATAGAAAGTACGTCCTCATTGTAATCTTCGATATCAATAATCTTCTTGTTGAACGTGAGGTAATTGTATAGTGGTTTCACTCTTGGGTGAATTGGAGTTGTCTGTGAAGTCCAAAGTTCTTTAGTTTTCGAATCTCTCCAAGGGTACAACAGTATTTTCAAATCTCGTGAGAACAGAATGCCAAAAGCTTCAAGGATACCGCCATTCAAGTTTCGATAGTATTTCTCATCAAAAATATCGACCAAAGTTGCTGCGCCCATGATGACACCCATACGCTTTTTAGAGTGTCTAGAGAAAAACTCGATGAGTTTGTAGTATTTCTTGTAGTTAGATATTAGAACAGTCTGGCCTATGGAACAAAGAATGTCGGCTCTATCAAGAAAGTCCTGTTCATCGATTTCACCTTGCGCCTTGAGGTTGTTTAAGGTGATTTCAAATAGTACTTGGATGTTGTCGGGATCTACCTTGGGTTCCTTGCGGAATCTGCGAAGACCTTTAGCAATCATGTCAATATTCACTTTCGTAACGGGTCGAAAGCTACCTCGTATCGCGAGAATATTTTTCTTGTACAGTACGTCAGCTGCCTGAAGGTTTTTTCCATCAGGAGAGAAAATAACAGCCTCGGTCATTCCGTTTTTCACCAATTGAAGTGAAAGTAGTCGGTTGTCGACATGTTCAAAATCAGGCCCATTCATCTGTATCATGTCAATCTCCACACGGCTTCGGTCGAGGTTGTCAAACAGTGATTTTAAAAGTTCTTTGGGGTTTTTATTTAAGAAAAAACATCCGTATAGCAAATTGGTGCCCAGTATGCCCGTCGTCATTTGTTGCTGAAGAACATCTGTTTCATCTAGCCGAGCATGAAGGAACACTTCAGAGGGTGCATTTCCAGCATTTGTTTGGAACTTAACACCAAACCAGCCGTGACCTTGAGTTGTTTTGTGAAAGTTAATTGTTGTCACAGTATTTGCAAAGGCAAAATATTGTTTTGTGGGATGGTGTTCTCTTTTGAGTCTTTCTTCAATTAATTGATACTCATGTTGGAGCATTTTTTCCAACCTAGCTCTACAAACGTAACGTTCATTTTTCTCTTCACCATAAATTGCGTCAGAGAAATCTTTGTCATAAGCACTAATTGCTTTTGCAATTGTCCCAGAAGCACCTCCAGCTCTAAAGAACTGACGTACAACTTCTTGACCTGCTCCGATTTCAGCAAATGTCCCATATAAATCTTGGTTTAGATTTATTCTAAGCGCTTTTTGCTTGGCTGATAATATTACACGTTCTGAGTCCACGTTAGCAAAGGTAAGGATACCTTTGCATGGTGAATGTAATTAAGCAACATGATTTGGGGTATCCATTGATGAAAGTTACTCTTTTGGGTACTGGAACTTCTCAAGGTGTTCCAGTAATTGGCTGCAAGTGTGACGTTTGCTTGAGTGAGGATCACCGAGACAAGAGGTTAAGATCTTCAGTCTTTATTGAAGTAAATGGGGTCAATGTTGTTGTTGATACTGGACCGGACTTCAGAACTCAGATGTTACGTGCTGGAGTTGAAAGTTTGGATGCGATTTTATTCACTCATGAACACAAAGACCATGTTGCTGGACTGGATGATGTGAGGGCGTTCAACCAAATTAATGGTTTGGCCATGCAGGTCTGGGCTAGTCATGACGTTGAAAGTGCTTTAAAAAGAGACTTTCATTACGCATTTGGAGAATCAAAGCATGGCGGTTTGCCCAAGATTTTGATCAATCAACTGGGTGAACTCGAAGAAAACATCGGCATTACAGTTGGTGGTATAGATGTCGTTTTGTTGCCCGTGATGCATGGTAAAATAAAGGTGATGGGCTTTAGGGTAGGAGATTTTGCATATGTTACAGATGTAAATTATATTCCGGACTCAACTTTTGAGAAAATGGTGGGCGTGAAGGTTTTAGTCATCAGTGCTCTTCGTAAGAAACGTCATCCCAGTCACTTTACTTTAGACGAAGTTCTTAGTGTCGTTGAAAGAATTAACCCTGTAGCGACATACCTCACGCATTTGAGTCACTTCATAGGTAAACATGAAGATTTAGCTTGTGAATTGCCAGAGGGAGTCTTCGTTGGATTCGATGGCCTTGTTATTGAAAACAATTAATATGTGGAATTTGAAATCTCGATTGTTGTTGTTCGCAATAAAGAGTTTTGGCAGACAACCTTGGTGGCTTCTTCATATTGAGTCTTCTATTCTAGCCTCTGTGATGTCATCTCTTGGAGGTTACAGAAAAAAGATTGTGACCGATAACATAACACGGGTTTTAGGACAGGGAATGGCCCCAAGATTGTCGAAGGATTTTTATACAAACTTTTGCGATATTTCTTTTGAGTCGATGAAGATGTTTTCAGCTTCTGATCAGGAAATCACGGACAGAGTAACTTATTCTAGAAGTGGATTGCAATTAATGAATCGACTTTATGCTGAACGAAGAGTTGTGATTTTGGCGGGAGGACATATGGCCAACTGGGAGATGTATGCAATGACTTTTTCGCAGAAGATTCCGTTTGAGACAATGGCTCTTTATAAAAAATTAAGTGATCCCATGATCAATGAGGAAATGAAGATCTCTAGGGAAAGATTGGGCCTGAAGATGGTTGAAATTTCTGAAAGTAAAAAGTGGATGGATGATCACATTGCCAGTCATGAAAATTCACACATTGCAATCGGGTTTGGGTTTGACCAGAGTCCATCCAACCCATATAAATCTTGGTGGACGAAGTTTTTAGGTGTTGAAACCGCTGTTTATTTTGGAATGGAAAAATGGGCGAAAGAGTACAATGCAGCTGTAGTATACGGTGCTGTTAAACGAGTAGGCAGAGGAAGGTACGATGTTGATTTCAGGCTGGTAAAGGAACATGCAGTTGAGTCTGATAAAGGAGAAATAATTGACCGATGTTTGGGAGAGTTGGAAAGAGAAATAAAAGATGCACCAGCTGATTGGCTTTGGTCTCACAAAAGATGGAAACACAATCGTCCTGCAGAAATGGTTGTCCAGCAGAGGCGTTTTGAATGTAAATTAGATTCGTGAATCAAAGTAATTTACATACGGATGGGAAGCCGCTTGCCGAGAGGATGCGCCCTAAAACTCTAGAGCATTATTTGGGTCAAACACATCTCGTTGGTCCCGACGCTGTTTTGCGAAAAGCAGCAGAATCTGGAAATTTGCCATCGATGATTCTTTGGGGTCCACCTGGTGTAGGTAAAACTACCCTGGCTAGGATCTTAGCAGATAGTGTGAAGTTGCCATTTCATCAACTTTCTGCAATCAACAGTGGAGTAAAAGAAGTGAGAGATGTGATTGCAAGGGCAAAAAGTGGTGGCATGTTTTCTGGAAGAGCGATTCTTTTTATTGATGAAATTCATCGGTTTTCTAAATCTCAGCAGGACAGTTTGCTTGGAGCTGTGGAGCAAGGTTGGGTTACTTTAATCGGTGCGACTACAGAGAATCCTTCTTTTGAAGTGATTCCAGCTTTGAGGTCTCGTTGTCAAATTTATGTTCTTGAACATCTAACTTTAGAAGAGCTTGAATCATTAATTTCTCAAGCGATAGCTGAAGATGTCATGCTGGCCTCGCGAGAGATTCATGTTGTTGAGACTGATGCTTTGATGAGAGCAAGTGGGGGAGATGCGCGCCGCATGCTTAATGTTCTCGAGATGGTTGTCCAAAGTGTGCCTTCCGGTGCTGTAAGTGTCACAAACAAAGCAGTTAAAGACTTGATAGGTTCTGCTGATACAGGTTATGATAAAGCTGGAGAAGCTCATTATGATATTGTGAGTGCATTTATTAAAAGCATCAGAGCCAGTGACCCGAATGCCGCCATTTACTATCTCGCTAGAATGTTAGAAGGGGGAGAGGATGTGAAATTTATCGCTAGAAGATTACTGATAAGTGCTTCGGAAGATATTGGCAATGCAAACCCCACAGCTTTAGTGCTGGCTACGTCAACATTTCAAGCTGTAGAACGCATAGGGATGCCGGAGTCAAGTATTTTGCTCTCACAATGTGTAGTTTATCTTGCTTCCAGTGCAAAAAGCAACGCTTCATACATGGCGATCAAGGAAGCACAATCTTTGGTGAAGGAAACGGGCGACTTGCCTGTCCCTCTTCACCTGCGAAACGCACCAACCTCACTCATGTCAAAGTTGGGTTATGGAGAGGGATATGCT
>MDTF01018621.1_pt1 | contig 35678 bp, 35 predicted proteins | sample 811191 | NCBI WGS metagenome assembly MDTF01 (sample SAMN05326649, study PRJNA326480) | marine metagenome | isolation source: seawater | place: Southern Ocean | collected 2011 | reverse complement strand
TAGTTACTATAACAGCATTTTTAGCATCAACTTTCTCTAAAGAATTTAATGAGGTACTAAAATTATTTAAAATTTTTTTTATTTTACCAAAAATTAATATTTCCTTAATGCCATTCACTAAGCTAAAATTTAAATTAAAGATATTTTCATTATTTAAAATTCTTGAACTTGACCAATGTTTAATTGATTTATTTATTTTCTTTAGGATTAATCCTGCTAGGATAATCATTGGCAAAATAATAAATAATCCTTCTAAATATCCAGAAAACACAATCAAAAAAACTATTGTGAAGGAAATTAAAAACTCAGTAATAAAATTTATTATTGGTCTAACTATATTAGCTGTATAATTATTAACTTCAGAAAAAGTTACATTAAAAATTTTAGACATCCCTTTTTTAACAAAGAAAAGGTAATCTTGATGAAGTATCTTATTAAGAATATTTTTATAAAGCTTAGACCTAATTGAATAAATAAATTTATAAGTCAGTGTATTTGTAAATACAATTATCAAATTTTTTATTAAAAAAATTAAAAATAATATTATGCAAAATATTGTGATAATATTTTCCTTAGAAGTTATTTTTTCTAAATTAATTAATTCAGATAAAAATCCTAAATTTCCAATCGCCTCTGGTTTTAATAAATAGGTTACTAAAGGAATTACTGCCGCAATACCAATTAGTTCTAATAAAGCTTGTATGATTGAAAAAAAAATTATTGTTGTAAAAAATATTTTTTCTTTTTTGTTTAATATATTCCAAAAATTAATGAAAATTTTCATTTATTTTATTTTTTTGTACCAACTAATTGAAGTATTTATCATGATAGACATTTTATGTTTATTATTCTTAAATTTGTAAATATGGTTTAATTTTTTAGTATCTGCTACTGAATATCCAGTATCGTTACTTCTTTTCTCTACAAATTTATATTTAATTTTTTTATTAAGTAAATTATTAAATTTATTAATTATCGATAATACTGAATAACCTTTGCCATAACCACAATTGATTATTGTCCTAAGTTTTTTTTTTTTTAATTTTTGAAAAAAAAAATAATGCACGTCAATTAAATCACTCACATAGATATAATCTCTAACAGCTGTTCCATCTATTGTATCATATTTTTTTCCATAAATATAAAATAAAGATTTTTTAATATAAGATTTACATAAATTATTAAATAAACTTTTATTTTTATTTATTCTAAAACCAGATCTCATTTTTTTTTCGACACCAGCAACGTTAAAATATCTTAAAATAACAAAATTAACATTTTTACTTGTTTTAATTAAAAAATTTTCTAATTTTAACTTAGATTTTCCATACGGAGCTGATGGTGTTATTAAGGAATTTTCACTTATTTTTTTACTAGAGGATGCATAAATTGCTGCACTAGATGAGAATATAAAATTTTTAATTCCAATTTTTATACAATAATTAATAAATTTTTTGGAGTTTAAAAAATTATTTTTTAAATATTTTTTTTCTTGAGTCACGGACTCTTGATTGTCTATAAGCGCTGCAAAATGCAGAACAACATCATATTTATTATCTATATATTTTTTTAATTTTTGAATATCACCGATATCACATTTAATGAAAGTTGACTTTTTGGGAACATTTAATTTAGATCCTGTGATTAAACTATCTATTATTGTAACATCATGTCCATTATCTAGAAATTTATTAGCAGCTGTACTTCCTATGTAACCTGCTCCACCAGTAATTAATATTTTCATTATTATATATTAGAACTTTGACTTTTTTTAAGAGATATAATTACAACAAAATAGATTGTTAAAAATAATATACAAATATTAATAGATCTAACATCTAAATAAAAAAGTACAATTGGCAAGATATTTAAAATAAATAAAAAAATATTTGTTATCATCAGATTAAACTTTTTTATTAAAAGATGATGTAAATGATTTCTATCTCCAAATAGAGGATTTTTACCTAAAACTAAACGCTCAATTGTAAGTCTCACAAGATCAATTCCAGGAAGAATTAATATCAAAAATATTTGATCCACGTATAAAATATTCTTTGTTATGTTGTACTCATAGATTAAGGAGATTATTATTAATGTGCTAACTAAGTAAACTCCATTATCTCCAAAAAATAACTTGTTATTTAAATTTGATAATAAAACAAAAGTCAGTGAAACAATTATTGTTAAATAAAAAAAATTATAATCACTTTTAAAAAATAAAAATAAGAAAACTACAAGATAATAGATACCTGACTGTCCATTGACACCATCATAAAAATTTAATGCATTTTTTAAAATTACAATACAAAATATTGTAAAAAAAATTGATAGATTGTTTAAAAAAATTTTATTTTTTAAAAATGAAAAAGATAGTTTAGAAACAATTAAATCATCATTAATTGATAAGACTATTATTGATACTAAAATAATAAAAAGTAATTTATTAAATGGTGTAATATTATATTTATCATCATACAGGCCAACTAGAAAAAAACTTAATATTAAAAAAATAATTGAAAATATATCTCTTTTACTAAAAAAAATTTTTTCAATCATCAAAAAATTATCTGAAAAAAATGATTGCCATACGACAGTAATGAGTAGATTAAAAAATATGATTATCCCACCTACTAATGGAGTTTTATTTTTATGCAATTTGAGCTTTTTATCAGGTGAGTCATTAATATTAATTAATTTTGAGAAAAAATCTAAATTAAAAAAAATTAAAAAATTAACGATGAGAAAAAGTGATAAAAATATCATAATACAAAAACCTTTTTATAGGCATAGAAATAAATACCCACTAAATAAAAATTTATTAATGAAATCCAATTATTAAAAAAATTGCCACTTGGTAAAAAAGGAAACAAATTTATCAAAAGTCCAATAGATACAATTAGAAAATAGCTTTTGACATCTTGAGTAACAAAAGAACTATACGATTTAAAAATCTTAAATAAGATATAAAATATTGCAGAAATATAAAACAAAAAACCAATTAATCCAGTTTCAGCTAAAATTTGAATTAAGGTATTATGTGGATGTGTTGAGCAAATTCCAATTTCTGGATCATATTGTACAGATCTACAATAATGTCTAAAACCTTTTGGACCAACTCCAAAAATAATATTTTTTTTAAATAAATCATAAGCTAACTTCAAATGCCCATTATGAGTATTAGAGAATATTCTTAAATTTTTAACTAATTTATCTTTTTTAATTTCTGTTATTTTTTCTCCACCTTTTTTAATAAAAATTTGATTTGTAAGCTGATTAAAAGTTTTAAAAAATAATCTGTTTGAAGGTTTTGATTTACCTAGTTCAAAAATTGAAGTAATTAAAATAAATATAATTAGAATTGAAATTGATTTTAAAAGTATTGCTCGAAATTTTTGAATTAAAAAAAAAGATAAACTAACAAAAATAATCATTAATGCAAAAGACGTTCTTTCAGCAGAAAGATAAATTGTAATTAAATAAAAACCAAAAAAAGTTTCTAATCCACTTTTATTATTGTTAATATCTATTTTATTAAAAATAATTAAAAAAAAAATAATTGGTAATAATCTGATTAAAAAACTTCCCAATATTAATTCTGATCCAAAGATACTAGATATTCTATTATTAATTATTTCAAAACCAATTAAATTTTTTCCATAAAAAAATTGTAATTGACTGTCCATTAAAATAAATACTAAAATTCCAAAAATTATCTTTAAAACGTTTTGATTAATTTTTGAGTCTTCTTCAATAATTCTAAAGATATAAGAAATTGTAATGGCAAATAGCACAAATCTAAAATAAAAAATTGAAGAATATTTTAAATTATCATCAATTTGTATTATTGCATTTAAAGCCAAATAAACTGAGAATAATAAAATAAAAATTATCTTAAAATCTTTGAAATGAATTTCTATATTTTTGCAATGAAAAAAATAAAATATAATTAAACTTATGGCTATAAATTCAGTGACTGCAATACCTACAAGATATGTTAATGGAAAAAGACAAGCAAAATATTTAATTTTTTGATAGTTTATAATTTTATTCATCAATTGACTTAATTAATTTGTTTTGAAAATCTTTTTTATTAGCTAAAATATTTTTCTTCATTTTAATTTGAATTTTTTTATAATTTTTTAAAATATACTCTATTTTTTTCTTTAATTTATCTGAACTTCTTTCACAAACATAAATACCGTTATATTTTTTACTTACATGTCTTATTTCACCAAATACAATGACTGGTCTTAACCTGGCCAAACTTTCCTTTATCACTTTGGGAGATCCTTCAGTAAATGAAGGTAAAACAAAAATATTATGTTCATCATAAATTTTTATAAGTTTTTTTTTAGAATTAATTCTACCTAAAATAATAATATTTTTAGATAAGTTATTAAGTTTAATTATGTCACCTGCTAATGTTAGGACTGATTTTAATTTAATTTGTTTAAATAATTTTAAAAGTGAATAAATTCCTTTTTCTTTTCTAAATCTTCCTAAATATAATAGTTTGGGTTTTTTTAGGTTGGGGATTTTTTTGTTCTTAAACCAATCTCTATCCAATTCTGATGGCTCAATTATTTTACTTTGTTTTAAATTAGTAAAGTTTTTTGAAACAGAGATTATGTTTGAGCTTGATTTCAAACAACTAAACATTAAGTGATAAATAAAATATCCTAACCAACTGAAATTATGATAATATTCTTTATAACCATCACTCCTCAACAAAACATAACTTACTATATTTCTTTTTTTTAATTTTAATTTAAAAAAATTAATAAAATTTCGTATTGTAATTGATATCATCAAAAGTTTTGTTTTATCATTAAGATAATTATCACCTAAAAATCCTAAATTATTAATAAACTTAAAAGAAAAATTTTTTTTTGTTTTTGATCTTCTGCTTAAAATTTTTACATTATATTTTTGATCTAAGCTTTCTAAAATATTAACTGTATCATTATAATCTGATGAAAAATTATTTTGACTTATAGAAACTTGATCATTTGAAAGTACAATTATGGATTTCATTTTCTAAAAAAACTCATCATCTTAACTGGCATAATAAATAATAGTAAGAATTTAATCTTTTCTTTTTTAACTCTATGTTTCAATATTTTAATTAATAAATTAAAATTTTTGTACTCTTCTACTAAATATGAAATTTCCAGATAATTAAGTCTATTTTTAAAGTGTAGTAAATAATCTTTAAATGCAGGATTATTTAATATTCTACTATACCAATTTTTAAATTCTTCAAAAAACATTTTTTTATTTTGTTTAGAAAAATTATTTTTATGTATTCTATAGTTTAATAGAAACTCATTACAATAATGTGCTTTAAATTTTTCAGCAATCCTCATTACAAAGTCAAAATCTCCTATAATTTCATAATTTTCGTTGAAATAACCAATTTCTAAAAAGATACTTCTTCTTACTATTAATCCACTGATTATTATGAAATAATCTTTACAGAGATTGTGATGAATATATCCTGATGGTAATTTTTTTTTCCTATTTGGCAAAAATTTATTTTTTTTATTAAGATATAAATATGTGTTTGAATAAAAATAGTCAAAATCCATATCTTTAAAGATTTCTTTTCTTGCAGATAAAAAATCTGAGTTCCACCAATCATCACAATCTAAAAAAGCTATTAATTCACCCTCAGTTTTTTTAATTGCTTTATTTCTTGCTAGATATAATTTTTCAGTTTTATTGCTGAAATAATATTTTATTCTTAGATCATTATATTCATCCAAAATTTCTTTTGATTTATCTTGTGAATTATTATCCCAGAAAATAATCTCAAAATTTTGATATTTTTGATTAATTATACTTTCTAAACATTGTTTCAGATATTTTTCACCATTTAAACAGTTTATTACTATGCTTACTTTTTTTTCAGATAACATTTTTATAGTATTTTATAGTCTTTTTAAGGCCATACTTTAAGGAAGTTTTCGGAGCCCATTTTAATTTTTTTTTAATTTTGGAAATATCAGGATAAAGTTTTTTAATTTCATCTTTTCTAAACTGTAATTTTCCATATAGTGGAGTTCCTTTTTTTGTAATTCTTTTAATCATTTGAATTAATGCTCTAATCATAACTGGTTTCCCAGTACCAATATTATAAACTTCTCCAATGGTATTTTCATTGTTTAAAACTTTAAATATAGCAGTAATCAAATCATCAACATAAATAAAATCTCTATATTGAATTCCTTCAGAACAAGGAAACATCCTATTATTTAAACAATTAAGTATAGTAATTGGTATTACCCTATTAGCATCTTGTTGTGGCCCATATACAAGATATAATCTTAGTATTGTTGACGGAAAATTTTTTTTTTTAAATAAATCTAACAAATAATTAGTGCTCAATAATTTTGCTTGTCCATAGAATGAATTGGCTATTCGTTTGCTTATATTGCTTTCTTTTTGTGGTGAAAGTTTTTTGCCATATTCTATCGAAGAACCAATTTGAATAAACCTTTTTAGTTTTTTATTTAAAAAAAACTTAGCCAAATTTTTGCACCCCAAGAAATGGGTATTAAAATTTTTATTTTTATTTTTATGGTCTACATATCCTGCAAAATTAAATACATAATCATAATGTCCTTTAATATTGTCTGTTATATTTTTTCTTTTAGATATGTCACATATTAAATATCTAACTTTTTTTAATTTTCTAATTTTTTTTGGTTTATTGAGTGATAAACTTGTAACAATCCATTTTTTTTTTAAACAAGCTTTTGCTAAATGGTAACCAATAAAACCTGTTCCGCCTGCGATAAGTACTTTAATTTTATTCAAGATGTTTCTTTTGTTTCAAATTTTTTTCTAATATTTCTTTATCTCTTAGTGTGTCCATACATTGCCAAAAGCCATTATGCTTATATGCAATCAATTTTCTATTTTTAGTTAATTTTTCAAAAGGTTCTCTTTCTAAAAAAGTTTGATCATTTTTTAAATATCTTAAAAATTCTGGTTCTATTACAAAGAACCCACCATTGACCCAACCAACATCAAGTGTGTTTTTTTCTTTAAAATAATTAACGTAATTTCTATTAATTTTAATTACACCAAACCTAGCTGGTGGTCTTACAGCAGTAAGAGTAAAAATTTTTTTATTTTTTTTATGGAAATTAATTAACTTATTCAAATTTACATTTGACAAACCATCTCCGTATGTCATTAAAAAAGTTTCGTCTAAATATTTACCTAATCTTCTTAATCTACCACCTGTCATGGTATTTTTTCCTGTATCAATTAAATTAATCTTTATCTTTTGTGGAAATCTTTTTTTTAAAAAATATTTTTTTAACTCAATTCCTTTGTATCCAATTGCTATATAAAATTCATAATGTCCATAAGCTACATAGTGGTCAATTATTCTATGAATTATTGGCTTACCAAGAACTTTGACCATAGGTTTTGGAATGGTCTTTGTATACTCTGAAAGTCTAGTGCCGTAGCCACCTGCAAGTATAACAACTTTCATTGTATTTTTCCAACCTTAATATATTTTTTACCAATTGAGTATGGTAAGTTTTTATCATTTTTTAAATAATAACTATTTATCAAAAAAATTCTTAATAAATAAAAGTAAGGTATCGAAACCAAATGCTTCCATCTAAAAGATTTAATAAAATGTTTAAGAGTATTCTTCCAAACAGATAGTTCACATTTTAGAGGAAGTAAATTTAAATTAATTTTATTTTGTGGAAATAAAAATTTATAATTATATTTTTTGATAATCCTATAACTCAAATTTTGAAAAAAAATTAAATCATTATCAAAAAAATATTTACGATCGATATTAATCTTAAAGTTTTTACTAATACCTGACAGCCATTTTTTACTCACTTTATCTCCCCACCATGTAAGTCCTAATTTTGTTGAGTTTTCGAAACATTTATCATATTTAAGATTAAAAATATTACAAAAGTCTTTCATAACAGCTTTATGATGCCAATGAAGGTATTCATATTGAATAACATAAACTTTACTTAACTTTAGTAAATCATAAATACCATTAAAAACTAAATCGATCTGAAAAAATAAATCTTTTGAGAAAAAACTTTTTCCCCCATTAAAATTTAACCAATTTTTTATTGGAGAGCTTAAAGATGCTAATGGATGCCTAATTATATGTAATATCGTTACATTTTTTAAATTCATTAATTTAAAAAAATCTCTTGTCCACTTTACAAGATGAGTATGTATGAAAATTATCTTTTTCTTATTTATTTTTCCTTCAACAGTTTGTGCATATGCAATATGTAAATTTTTGAGTAATTCAAACCTATCAGGATTTTTTCTTAAACCAGGTTTACCACACAAAGAAATAAAATTATTTAAAAAAATTTTTTTGTCAACAAAAAAAAATTTATTTTTATTTTTTCCCAATCTATTATGACGCTCAAAAAAGTTATTTTTTGAGTTAAAAAAATGTGGATATAAATTAATAAACTTTTTTGCAATGTCTATGTAACTTCTTTGTTCAAATAATTTTGTAAAATTATTATCAATTCTTAAGTACCCAGGAAATGATAAGATTTCTTTATGTCCATCCAAAAGACCTTGAAAAAAATCTGAGCCACCTCTTCCACCTGCTACCAAGAGAACTATTTTCATTTTTTTTTAATTAATCTAAACTTTGATAGTTTGTAAGTTTTTAAAATTTTCTTTAAAAAAAGAACACACTCTTTTGGATTTTTTCCAATAGCTGTCTCAGCTGCTAAGACTAAACCATCAGCTCCCATTTCTAGTGAATTAAATATATCATTAGCCTCACCCCTTGTAGGTAAGTTATTTTTAATCATACTTTCTAGCAAATTTGTTGCTACGTAAATATTTTTATTATTAAATTTATTTTTTATTTCAAACATAATTCTTTGCGCAATAGGTATATTTTCAATACTAATTTCTTTAGATAGATCACCACGATCAATTAAAAAATTTTTTCCATATTTAATCATTTTATCAAAGTTCTTAACTGCATTTTTTGTTTCAATCTTAAAAATTTTATTTTCAACTTTAAGCAACTTATTAAATTTTATTATATCGTCAACAGACCTAGTGAATGACAAAGCAAAATTTTTAATTTTGTATTTTTTTCCTATAAGAATAGCTTGAAAATCTTTTTTAGTTAAATAATCTAACCTAATTTTTCTGTTTTCAATATGAACACCTTTGTTATTTTCTAGCTTACCCGATCTAATTACTTTAGTTACTATATCTTTTTTTAATTTAATTACTTTAACTAGTAGGCCATCAAAACCAATATTTAAAATATCATTAATTTTTAATGATGAAAAAACATTTGAAGGATAAAGCATAAAATTATCTTTATTTTTTGAAATATTAATTATTGACCCTTCTCTGTAGTTTTTTTTTTTTTTAACTTTTGTTCTAATTTGTGCACCCTCTGTGTCTATACAAATTGGGGTCTTACAGTTTTTTTTAATTATCTTAATATTTTCTTCTAATTTTTTAATTGATAAGTGTGACATGTTAAGTCTTATCATGTCTATTTCACTGCTAGCAAATTTTAAAAAATCTTTGTTGATAGTGCTAGGGCCTAATGTGGATATAATTTTCATTTTAGATTATTACCAATTGTAAGAAAAATATCCATCTTCTGGATCTTTTCTCTGCATTTCGTTTTCATTATGTGGTAGCGTAAGACAATTAGCAATTATTGATTCATTTTTTCCAATACCTTTAAAGCCATTCCAAACATTTGGTGGAATTGTTACAAGAAAATAATCTTTTGGAGACAATATAAGCTCTTGATACTGATTATTTGTAGGACTTTCTTTTCTATCATCAAACAATGCTAACTTTACTTCTCCTAATATACAAACATAGTTCAAAAAAGACTCCTCGTGTAAATGCCAAGCTTTAATTTTATTTTCATAAATAGTTGAAAAATATACCTCACCAAAACTTTCAAATACTGGGCTATCATTTCTTAGCATATGCATTACCTTGCCTCTATTATCAGATATAGTTTTTAATTTTGAAATTTTAACGCCCTGGATCATTTATATAAAGATTTTAATAGTACTTAATATTATTTTTCTTAATTTTCTACAAAAAAAATATATAATTGACATCCATGCATTAGGATAAATTAGATTATATAAAAAGTGTTTTTTAAAATCAACATATGCCAATCCACCTTTTTTCCCTGTAATTAATATCTTAACAAAGAAATTAAAAAAATTTCTTAATGCATAATTTTTATTAACTATATATTTTGTAAAACTTAAACCTTTTGATCTATAATAATCTAGTGCTTCTGGAATTCTTACAATTTCTACAAATGGATATAAACTTACCCACTCTCTAACACCATAAAGGTTAACACTTAAAGGTTTTGCACAAATGTAAGCTTTTGATTTTGAAAAAGCTTCGGTAAATACTTTTATAAAAAAAACAGTGTTTTCAAAATTTGACCAGGTTCTTTTATCTTTAATTTTCTTTTTATCTATTACATGTAGATTTTGTACCCATTTGCTTCTTCGAAATACACATACAAAAATACCTAATAAATAATCAAATGAAACTTCTTTGTCTATTATTCCAAAGAAATTAGTTTTTCTATCTTTCTTAAGTTTTGAATGAGCAGTCATAGATTTAGGTAAATATTTAATATTAAAAGGTTTTGGATATTTATGAAGATAGTTAACATCTAAATAAAATGAATTTACCCAAAAAAAATCAACATCTTTATTTTTTTTAATTTTTTTTACCAAATTTTTAAGAGAGTCTTTTACTAATAAATCATCATCACCTATAAACCATATAAATTCACCTTTTGCCATTAAGGAAACTTTTAAAAGATTGATCGCAAATCCAAGGTTTCTTTTATTTTGATTAAATTTAATATTTAATTTTTTTCTATATGGAGATATTAATTTTCTAATATTTTTATCTGATGCGTTATCTGAAATACATACTTCAAAATTTTTAAAACTTTGCAAAGATAAGGAATTTAAACAATTTAATAAATGCTCTGGTCTGTTGTATGTTGGAATACATATCGATAATATCATTTTAATCGCTTAATTTTTTTTCTTAATGTATTTCTTATTTTGGTGGCAGATATAGATTGAATTTTTTTTGACAAATTAATTTTTTTTATTTTATATCCAACTGTTCTTCCATAATTGATCTCTACTATATTTGGTGATTTCGTAACTTTAATTCTATTTTTAAAATCTTTTAAATCCTTTATTATTTTCTTTTTTATTTGATTAAAAGTAAAAGGATTATCGCCTAGACCATTTACATCTTTTACTTGAATATTAACTTGCCCATATTTTTCAAAAATATTTTCAAATAACGTCCTATGACCTAAATGCCACGGCTGATATCTTCCAAGCATCTGAGATGTGGCTGATTTATTGTTCCATTTATATTTGATAATTTTATCAATTATTAAATATTTCCATAATTCTACATTTTGACTTGTGATCCTAAGGTCAAACTTTTTTGGTTTTTTAAATTGGATATTCATACTTTTGAACCTACTTTTTTTAATTGTATCCATCCAAAAAATAAAATCTGGTTTAAAAATTTTTATTTGATCATGCATTGGACATACAAAATCTGCGACAACATATTTATTATTTGAACTTTTTGCTAAATCTTTCATTCTTTTAACTTGTCTAATTATACCTGATCTAGAAAAATCCCAATCATTGTATTTACCTCTTATCTTGTCTGCATTAAGCCAATCAGCTTTCAAAATATTAACAATTTTTTTTTGCAATTGTTGTTTTCCCAGACCCAGGCAAACCCATTATTAATATAATTTTTTTTTTCATTTGGAGGTTGTTTGTTAAAAAATTGGTTTTGCAATCTTGTTAAATATTTTACAAATAAAATCAATATCTTTAAAATTCAAATTAGCATGATTTGGTAAATATAAACCATATTTATCAGCAAATTCAGAATTTTTTAAATTAATTCTATTTAGATTTTTTTTCTTAACAAATGGTTGATGACTCATGTTACCACAAATTAACGGTCGGCTTTGAATATTTTTTGATTTAAGATATCTAAAAACTTCCAATCTATTTTTTACAAATGTAGCATAACCAAAACTAGATGTTAAAGTTAAGTCACTTTTTTGTGACCAAAAATTATTTAATAAACTTTTATAGAAGTTAAAATTTTTATGTCTTTTGATAGATATTTGATTAATCCTTTTTAACTGATTAAGTCCTAATTCTGCATTAAAATCAGTAGATCTGATATTAAATCCTGAATAATAAAAAGTATAGAGAGATTTAAATTCATCAATTTTAAATTTTTTTTCTAATGATTTTTTAAATTTTTTGTCTACATCTCTAGCCCAGCCATGAGATCTTATTGCTAATGCAATATTATAAAAAAATTTATCATTAGTCGATACAATGCCACCTTCGATTGTTGAAATATGGTGACCAATATAAAAAGAATGAGATGAAGCTATACCATTACATCCAAGTTTTCGATTATTATTTTTACTTCCCAAGCTTTCACAATTATCTTCAATAAGTTTAAAGTTATATTTTTTTTGAATCTTATTTATCTTTTTAAAATTATTTGAATGTCCTAAAACATTAACCACGACTACTAAACCTGGATTAAATTTTTTACATATTTTTTCTAACTGTTCAGCGTCTAAACCTAGATTTAATGGATCACAGTCACACAAAATAATTTTATATCCGAGCTGCAAAAAAGGACTAACTGTAGTGGACCATGAAATTGCGGGCAAAACTACAATTTTGTTTTTTAAAAAGTTTCCCTCTAGCAAAGTTTGGGCAATTAATAAATTTGCTGAAGATCCAGAATTAACAAAGACTGAATTTTTTCTTCCCAAATACTTTGAAAATTTTAATTCAAATTTTTTAGTATTACTTGATTGTGTTAATGTTCTTCTCTTCTTTAAGAAATCTATCATTACTTGATAGTCATTTGAGTCAATTGTTCCCTCAGCTAATTTATATTGCTTCATATTTCCTAATTAGTTTTTCATCAAAGGTTTTTAAGCATTTAATTATATAATTGATATTTTTACTTTCTAAGTCTGGAAAAAATGGAAGAGAAACAATTTTTTTCCAGTTTTTATAAGCATTTTCCAATTTTCCTTTTTTGTATTTTTTATAAAGATAATTTAAAGGCAAGGGTACAAAATGTACTGCTGTGCTAATATTTTTTTTCTTCAAAAAGGTTATTAAGTCGTCTCTAAATTCACAATTTACAGAAAAAAGCCAGTAAGAAGAATTTTTTAATTTATAGGGATATGTGGGACTTATATATTTACAATCTTTAATTCCTTTTAAATATTTTTTAAGAATATTTTCTCGTTTTTTATTTAATAAATTTATTTTTTTAAACTGGGCCAGACCTATGGCAGCCATTAAATCATTCATATTATATTTATATCCTAAATTTTTAATTTCATAATTCCAATGTTTGGTAGAGACTTTTTTTTTTTCAAAGCTTAATTTGTGTCTTTTCCAAGGGTCAATGTCCCAACCATGAAAGCTTAAAGACTTTATTTTTTCATAATCTTTTTTCTTATCTAAAACTAACATCCCTCCATCACCTGTGGTTATTATTTTTTTTTCTTCAAAACTAAAACAAGATATATCTGACCAATTACCAATTTTCTTATTTTTGTAAGTGGCACCACAGGTTTCTGCGCAATCTTCTATCAAAAATAATTTTTTCTTTTTAGCCCATGGTTGAATTTTATCCATTAAACACAAATGTCCACCCATGTGTACACATATCAAGGCAACACAATCTTTGGTGTATTTTCTTTTTAAATCTTCTAGATTGATATTTAAATCATTTTTGTTTACATCAACAAATACTGGAATCAAACCACAATAAAGCACTGCTGCTGCCGTTGCGCTAAATGTAATTGTGGGGATTAAAACTTTTTTTCCTTTTTTGAAGTCTTGAGATAATAATGCTAAGTGTAATGCAGCTGTTCCTGAATTTACACCAACGGCATACTTTCTGCCAATAAATTTTGAAAATTTATTTTCAAATTCATTTACTTTATCTCCATAACCCAACCAAGCAGTTTTAAAAATTTTTTTTATATTTGATAATTCTTCATTTCCAATTGAAGGTTTAAATAGTCTAATTTTATTTTGCATTAATAAATTTTCTTTTATATTCGCTTATCTGATTTAAAGTGAAATCTACAATCTTGCTCTTCTTATTTTTGTAAAAAAAATAATACCAATCTAGTGAGATTTTTAGTGCTGTTTTGGCATTCATTTGTGTTCGCCATTTTAAAAGTTTTTTTGATTTAGAGCTATCAAGAGACAGGTGCTCAGATTCATAAAATTTTTGTTTTGTTAAGATTATTTTAGAATTTGATTTTAGATTTTTTTTAGCAAATTTAGCAACATCTAAAACTTTCATATTATTTTTGACATTGGGTCCAAAATTCCAAGCACCTGTATATTTTTTTGATTTATAAAGTTTTTGTGCTAAATTTATGTAACCAAAAAGTGGCTCCAAAACATGTTGCCATGGCCTAGAAGCTTTAGGGCTTCTAATTGTTAAGTTTTTATTAAAAATAAATAATTCTGCGCAATCCTTTACTATCCTGTCTTTTGTCCAATCTCCACCTCCAATACAGTTTCCTGATCTTACAGTAGCAATATTACATCTTGATTGTTTAAAAAATGATTGAAAGTAACTGTGAGTAACTATTTCGCAAGCAGCCTTACTACCACTATAAATATCATAACCACCCAAAGAGTCTAATTCTTTAAATTTTTTTTTCTTTTCAAGATTTAAGTAAACTTTATCAGTAGTTACAATAATTGCAGATTTAGTAGATTTGCAATCTTTCAATATATCAAGCACATTTGAAGTTCCAATTATATTAGTTTCTAATGTCTCTTTTGGAGTTTGATAACTTTCTAACACACTTGATTGTGCAGCAAGGTGAAATAAGATGTCTGGTTTAAAATGATTTATACTTTTTTTTAATTTTTTATAGTTTACAATATTAGATCTAACATCTTTTATTAAATATTTTTTAAGATTACAGTCATCAAAAAAATTAGGTTTTGAAATCGGGTCTAAAGAATAACCAACTACTTTTGCTCCCATCTGACTTAATATCAAAGTAAGCCAACTTCCTTTAAAACCAGTATGTCCTGTTAAAAAAACTTTTTTATTATACCAGAAATTTTTTTTCATTTGAAAGGTGACTTTTGAGTTTTTTTATAAAATTATATTCTACATTATTTTTTTTTTCATTTAATAAATTTATATCTTTTTGATTATCTATAGAATACCATTTTCCCAAAAGTTCTTTAAAAATAGTTTTATATTTTTTAATTACTAGTGGATAAAATTCTTTTTCGAAATTTTGAAAATCTTTAAAGTTATGCTTTAAAACTTCTTTGTTCATAATAGAAATACCTGAATATATATAGCCCATAAATTTTTTATTTCTTTTACACTTTACAGAGTTAAAAACAAGATCTCTTTCAAAGCTCGTGACTTTATTATTTACAATTCCTACTATACCATAATTTAATATTGCTTCACACCCGATAAAAGTAACTTTAGATTTTTTATATTTATGTAAATTAAAAATTTGTTTTAAGTTAAAATCAAAAATAGCATCTCCATTAAGTAAAACAAAATTATCAGAAATAATTTTGTCTTTAATTCTATAAATTCTTTCAGATATTGATGTATTCTCTCCGGTTTCCACAATATCAAATTTAATATTTTGGTTTTTTTTAAAATTCTTTTTTAAGTAATCTTTTATCTTTTTACTTTTGTAGCCAGTTGGTAAAATCAAATGATTAAAACCTTTTTTTATTAGAATATTTATTATGTACCAAATAATTGGTTTTTTATGGATATTTACTAGAGCTTTAGGTATAGTTTTGCCTAAATTACCCAATCTTGTACCTCTGCCCCCACAAAGAATTACTGCTGAATTAGTTTTTTGTAATTTCATTTGGATTTCTTAAATATAATGTGAACTTGTGATGACATTTTCCTTTTATCTATATTTAGTTGCATATCGTCAATAACAGATTTAAATTTAGTTAAAATCTTAAGTAAACCTAAAGAGTTTTTTTGAGTGCTATTTACAGTAAAAGATCTGTATAGATCCATTAAATCTGTCCCAAACCACCATTCAGCTTTTGATGAAAAATTAAATTTTGACATAAATCTTTTTAAAGATTTTTCTGTAAAAAGATGAGTGTGACCACCACCTAATAATCTATTAAAAACTCTCTCAAAACTATTTTCTATCATGCAAGAGACTGAGAACATTGGTACACACAAATAAATATATTCTATATTATGATTATTTTTTATTCTCCTCATTAAATCATGTGGATTTACTAAATGTTCTAATACACCAATTAAAGTTATGCATTTGGCCTTAGTATTTGAAACACTATTCAAAATATCTTTATCTTCTATCTTATATAATAAGTTGGGATCTTTATTCATTTTTTTGAATATTAGTTTACCATAATCTATTTGGGATTTAGATATTTCAACACCTGTAGTTTTTTTTACACCATAATCATTAAGAGCGGAAACCATATATCCAGAACCACAGCCAAAATCTAATACTGTCATTTTTCTTAATCTTAAAATATTTTCTCCTAAAAAATTTACTTTAGGGTCATAAATATTTTTTTGTCTTATCTTGAATTTTTTTAGATGGTTTGATTTGTAAGTTTCAGAATAATTAATTTTATCCGACTGATAAACATTTTTACTAAAAGCTATAGTATCTTGATGATTACCATTAACATGAGTGCAGTATTTGCAAATTATATATTTCATTTGATGATTTATAAAATAATCACCTTTTAATTTTTTTTTACAAATTTTGCATAATTTTCTTAATGGTTGTTTCTTATAAATTGTAAGAATTTTTTTTTGCTTTTTTAATAATTCTTCATTATTAGTAAAAAAATCTTTTTTTATACTAAGAATATCTAAAAACTTTTTTCCAAATTTATTTTTCATTTTTACAATTTATTAATATCAAATATAAGACTTTTAGAGGATCGCAAATAATTTTTACAAAATATTTTTCTAGAATTTTGGACTTTTTTAGAATTCCACCATTTATCAATATCAGAATAATTTGAATTTAGGAAATCTGAAATAGAATTACTTGAATTATGTACTATTTTAGACTTTTTTAAATTATTAATCATATTTTTTGCATTTGATCTAATTGGGGAGTAATTTTTATCTAACAATAATAAGACCGGTTGATTTAAAAACATTGCATCTAAAAAACCTGTTGAATTTAGAGTTTCTATTGAAAGTCTAAAATTATGAGAATAAGTATTTTTTTTTGAATAAAGAAAATTTAAATTTGGAAATTTATGAAAAATTGAATCTTTCACATAAGATATATTTCTAGTTTCAATATATTTTATTGTTACATGTTTTTTAATCTCATTATCCAAATTTGAAATAATATAATTTATATTATTAATATAATCATTTACTTGATTACAATGTCTGGGTCTTCCTCCAGCTACATCTCCAGGCTCAAGTTTAAATTCTGTTGTTGGTATTACAATCCCTGATTTCTTTTTTTTTCTAAATATACTTTTTTTAATTAAATTAAATTTTTGAAAAAAAAAAGGAACAACTTTGCTAGATTTATCTTTCCATCCCCAAGTAAAAAATTTGTCAGAAATTTTAATATCTAATTTCTCTGCAATAAAATTATCTGCTAAACCATATGAACCGCCATGTTGAAAAATATAATATTTAGAACCAACCTCACTTGATAATGCGGCATATAAATTAAATGTATCATTAAAATGATGATCCATACTAGTTAATATTAGCTTTGGTTTTTTTGGTAGATGTAATTTTGTTATAAAATTTAAATTGTCTTTAAAGTTTTCTAAAAATATTTTAGGAAAATTATAAATTATTTGTTTATTAATAAAATTAACAAAATCAGAGTCTTTTGAATTATTGTAAAAAATTTTTTTTCTAGTACTTAAGTCGATTTTATTTTCATTTTGAATTAAATTTTCTAGGTCTGTTTGATATGAAAACATAAATTGCTTATTAAATATACTAAATAAGATTTTTGAAATTCTTGGTAAAATAATATTTTGTGAAACAAATTTTTTTGAAGAGAACAATGATAAAAAACTATTAATTAAAAGTATCAAACTAAAGTTTTTTTTAGATTGCAATACACCTTGTTGAAATTTAACTTTTTTTTTAATTTTTCTACATTTTAAAAATTTTTTTTCTTTTATAATTTCTGAAAAAACCCATTCATTCCAATCATTTTGTAGAATTAAATTTGTACAAAAATGCCTTGTTGAAATTGGTATGAATTTAATATTATTATATTCATTTATTGTGGAGCATGTTATTTTTTTATTTTTTTTTATTAAATTTATCTGCTCCCATCTATCATAGTAAAAGACTAAAAATTTCCATAACCATCTAGTTAGGATAATTGTATAAAATTTTTTTGTGAATCTTGAGTTATGATGTTTATTCAGTTTTTCTTTTAACAATTTAAGATATTGATCATGCAACTTTAAAAGATAATTTAAATCTTTATCTAATTTTCTTTTGTTATCCCAATGATATGGTGCTACATTATGTTTTTGATATTCATTTTCATAAAAATTTTTTTTGTCTAGACACCAGCTCCCAATAAAAAGATTGTTGCTATTTCCATTCTTGAACTTTTTTGAAATAATTAAATTCATAAATTTATGTTAAATTTTTTTTATTATAAAATATAAACTATATTAAAAAATTTTTTTTAAGTTAACCAGCTGTGTAAATCTAAGGTCATCTAAACTATCAATTTCCAAAGATTTTGGTTTTGACATAAAAAAAACACCTATTTTGCCAAACAACCTATTATTAAAATTATCAAAACCATTTTTTTTAAAAATATAAATTGCACCATTTTCTATAATCAAATCATTGGTAAATTGACTCCGCACTCTTCGTTTAAGACTGTAGCTAATAGGATATAATTTTTTTTTTTTTTTCCATATTGTTAGTTTATCTTTATACGCAGAAAACATTGTATCTAATTTTTTTTTTTCAAACTCATTAATTGCTTTTTCAATTTCTATTGAGTCTCTAAATGGTGATGTTGGTTGTAATAAAATGATATTTTCAATTTCTCTTTTATCGTGTTTAAAAAAAAAATTTAAGGCATGTTTAATTGCTGACTCTGTACTGCAATGATCTTGACATAAATTTTTAGGTCTATCTATATGAAAAACTTTTTTATTATTTTTATTAATTAGCGATGGTATATCTGTAGAAATCAAAATTTTATCAATTTTGTTACAATTTAAAGCTGCCTGTAATGTGTAGTTAAACATTTTTTTTCCATTTATTTTGAGTAAATTTTTATTAATTAGTCTCTTTGAATTTTTTCTAGCTGGTATAATTGCTATGTAATTAAGTTTTTTTTTTATATCAGACATTTAGAAATAATTTTTTTTATTTTATCAAATGTAGTAAACTGCTCATCATAAATAAGCATATAATCCTGTAAATCCTTTAGTGAATTTTTATAAACTTTCATGTCTATTGAAATTAAATAATCTAATTTTTTTTTAAAATTTATATAATCTAAATCATTTGTAGATATAATTTTATTTGTATTAATTAACGGATTAAGTTCTGTGTATCTATTATATTTTCTTTGTGCATTCATTTTAAAATTAGATTGGTCTTTATAATTACATACTAATATTTTTTTACCCTTTGAAAAAACTTCTAATAAAAGAGTAGATCTTGAGCCAATAACTATATTGCAATTGTAAGCTATGTCGTAATTTGAAAATTGATTTTTTTTAGTATCTCTAAAAGTAATTTTAGTATTAGAAAAGATTTCTTGATAAAAATTTATTTCCTGTTTTCCTCTTTTGGTATCTGGGTCTCTTTTTAACAATATAACAGTATTTAGATTATAATCTGATGTATATTTCTTAACGTTTTCTGCAATAATTTTTAATGATAAAATTCTCTCATTTTTAACTGGATCATTTTTATCTGGTATGTTTTCTGAAATAAGTCCTAAATCATATCTTTCATCTCGAAGGTTTTTGATAATTTTTTTTTCTGCCAAACATTGTCTCAATGAACCCGTCACGTAAAAATTTTTTACATTAAACCCTATATCGCTCAAATGACTAACCGTTTGCTTTCCAAAACATAGATAATTTTGTATAAATATTTTTTTTGCTTTTTCTTCTGAAAGATAACTTTCATCTCTATAGGCATTTTGAATACTAATAAATTTAAATTTTTTATCCAAAATTTTAGATATTTTATGAAAATCATAATTATTATCTGAAAAAGTAATTACTAATTTTGGATTAATCTGCTTAATTAAAGCAATCCAATAACACAAAGTCAAATTTCCCCTAATTATTTCAAAAAAAATAAACTTTAAAATAGGAAATGAAAAATATAAATTTTGCACATGCCTTCTTTCACCAGGAACATCTATAATAAAAATATCTTTTTCTTGAAAAAAATCTAAAAGATGCTTCCCAGTTAATCTATCAAATATAATAACTTTTTTTTCTGGTTTTTTTAAAAAAATGATTTTTATTTTTTTATAAGATTTTAAAGATATAAGCTTTAGCTTTAGAAAATTTAAAATCTTTATCATTAATTCTGACTTTATAAATAGTCAACTTTATGATCTTTAATATGTTCTCTTAATTTTTTTGCGATAATTTTTTCTTCAGGTAATATTTTCCCTATAGCAGATTTTCCAATAGATTTTTCCATTGTTCGAATAATTTTTACCAATTGTTTCATTCCATTCGTTTCAATAGATGCTGCTTGATCTGACCCATACATTGATCTATCTAAAGTTATATGTCTTTCTAAGGAGGTAATACCCATCATTGAAGCTGCAAAGGAAACTCCAAGACCAGTTTCGTGACCACTATAACCCACATCGCAATCAAACATATCTTTAAGAGCATTAATAGTTGATAAATTCGCATCTTCTACTTCCATTGGATACGTTGATACACAATGCATTAACTCAAAACTGCATTTATTTTTTTTAAATATTTCAACACAGTCTTTTATATGTTCAGTAGTAGACATTCCTGTAGATACAAATGTATGCTTCCCTCTCTTTGATACTTCTTCTATAAAATTTGTATCAACTATCATTGCTGAGGCTATTTTATGATATTTTAAATTAAACTGGTCTAAAAACTTTAAGCTGTCTAGATCCCATGCAGAAGCAAACCATTCTATATTCTTTTTTTTACAATATTCATCTATTTCTAAATATTGATCCTTACTAAACTCAAGACCATTTTTTTGATCTCTCTGTGTTTTACCCCATGGGCTTTCTCTATTACTATCCAAAAATTCTTTAGTGTATACGTTATCAATGTTTCTTTTTTGCAATTTAACACTATCAAATCCAGCTAAACTTGCTTCGTCAATTAATTTTTTTGCTAAGTTAATGTCTCCATTATGATTAATTCCAATTTCTGCAATTAAATATATATTTTTCATCTACTTTTTACCTATTTTTTTTTCTACAATTTCGCAAATCGTATGTCCCATTAATATATGCATTTCCTGAATTCTTGCAGTTGACTTGGAGGGTACAATTATTTCAATATTTGATAACCCTCGACACTTTCCTCCATTTTTTCCTAACAAACTAATTGTAAAGATATTTTTTTTTTTAGCCATTTTTATGGCATTCTTTATATTTAAACTATTTCCAGATGTGCTTAAAGATAAAAGAATATCTCCTTTGCTACCTATTGCATCAATTTGACGATCAAATATATTCTCAAAAGAAAAATCATTGGATATACATGTCATATTTGCAATATCACTAGCTAAAGATATCGAGTTAAAGGGTTTTCTATTAAAATTAAATCTGCCAACCATTTCAGCAGAAAGATGCATGCTATCTGTTGCGCTCCCACCATTTCCACACCATAATATTTTTTTTTTATTTGATAGTGATTTAATAATTTGATCAGAAATTTTAACAATTTTTTTTTCAAATTTATCTAACACAACTTTTTGGAGTTTTTTATGTTCTTCAAAATTTTTTTTAATTAAGCTATTTGGCATCTTTATTACATTATAAAGGTATAATTTTAATAGTAAACAGGTATATTAATTTCAAAATTTTACTTTAAGTTAATTTTTTTTTAGGAAAGCTTTATGATAATTTTCAATTATTTCAATTGTATCCTTTTTCTTTAATACTCTTTTTAATTCTAAAATTTCACCTTCATAATTAATAACCCATAATTTAATTATATCTAATATGCCAATAAAATTTTTTTCTAATTCTTTAATATTATTAATGCTAGAAAGGTTAGTTTTATTTAAACTGACTGCAATAACTTTTAAATCAACCTTATTTTTATCCAATAAAACCAAAGTACCTATAGGCTTAACTTTTAATATTGTACCTCTATCCACTCTTGGTCCAATAACAATTATATCTAATAAATCACTACTATTATTTTGTGGCAAAATAGTACTAGGTATAAAACCATAATTGAATGGATAGGGTAAATAATCAATTATTCTTACTTTGCTATTTTCAATTTGTTCATTAATATTTTTTCCATCCTTAGAAATTTCATACTTAGTTGAGTCACCTGCTGGTATTTCTATGATAGCATTATATGTCCCATCTAAATTTTTATAATTTTTTTTATAAAGAAAGTCCTCTGAATAAACTTTAATAATTAAAAAAATATATATTAATGGTAGAATTTTTAATATCTTTAGCATCATAATCCATAAATTTTAGAATTTTCCAAAGCGCTAACAAAATATTTGGAACTTTTAGAAAGTCTTGCAGAAATAAATCCAATGTTACTTTTTACAAAATGGTCATAGTCTTTATTATATTTCATCTCTATAATAAAATTTTTATTATTTCTTAAAAAATCAAGGTTTTGATAGCCATATAAAATTGAATTTTTAAAATCAAAATCTAGTGTTGCTCTTATTTTATTATTTGATGATAAAAAATAATCTCTAGTATAGTGAGTGCTTAAAATAGGAAAAAGATTTTTTTTAATATTTATAATATTATTCTTAACATGCCACAAAAGTTTTTCTGCACTATTCAAAGAAAATTGAAGAGGTTTATCTATTTTTAAATCGTATATTGTTTTTTGAGTTACATGTCCTTTTTTTTTTTTAATTTCAAATTGAGGATCAATAATTTGATCTTTTTCACCATACCATCTTATTCTATATTTAGTTTTATCATATGTCCCATCGATATTTTCTCTTAAAGATGTTAATTTTGAATCATCGTAGTAAATTGTATTAATTTTTCTTGTTGGATATAAATCTCTAAAAAAAAAATTACTTTTATAAAAAGCTAGGCAAATAGCAATATGGGTTGTGCTACCAATCACCCATTTTTTTTCAAATCGATTAATCTGATTTTCATTTTTAAAATTTTTTTTCATTAAAATAAATAATCTATTTTTTTTTTATAAATAATTGGGATTATGTTTTTAGTTAATTCTTGTAAACTCAGTTGGTTAATTATTAATGACGAATTAGCATCTCTTATACCGTTAACAATATAATTCTTAATCTTTATATCTCCATCAACTTCTAAATATCCAAAATTATATGATTTTTTTTTTTGATATGAGGCAAAAGGAATTTTAACATTATCAAAATTAATATTTTTTGCTTTAGTAATTGAACCATCTTTGCTAGCTATCCCAATAAATAAATTTTTTGCTTCCATGTTGTTGATGCTTATATTGGATTTTTCACCAACACTTACACCTTTATCTCCCGTCATATCAAATTTAATATTATTCAAAATGACATTTGAACCTGAAAAATCAATACCATCATTGCCAATTGTATTAAAAGTTAAATCATTAATCTCACCATTTCCAAAATCGATATCTATAGCATCTGAATTAATTTCTGAAAATGTAGTGTTGGATATTTTAAATTCAGATGAGATAACATTTAAAGCATCCTCAGAGGAGATTTTTAAAAAATTAGAATTTTTTATTTTAATAATTGTGTTATAGAAATTCAATGCTCCAAAATAACTATAATCATCAGAAAATAAATATTTTGTAGGATCATATTTTTTTTTAATTTGAATATAGTTATTAATTTTTTCATCATCATATTCTGTAATAATCAAATGTGTTTTATTACTCATATCATCATACAAAAATCTTTTACCTAGACCTGATAAATATTTAAATTCAACATTGTTAAAAGTCGATATTATATTTGCATTTTTAATAACAAGACCGCCACCAAAATTATTTTTATTTCCTCCAATAGATATTTTTTTTGACTTTCCATCTACTATCCACGCTGAATCGGAAAAAATAAATGAGCTATCTATTAAGCTAATTTTTTGACCAGAGTTAATTATTACAGTGTATCCACCTGGAATATAAATATCTTCATCTATAATTGTGCTGTCTTTTTTCAATAATATTTTTTTTTTATCTATATCAAAATAATTCTTAAATATATTTTTTTTACTTTTATGAAGCTCAAAATTTTTTTTTTCAAAGTTTATTTTCGTATAAAAAATTTCTTTTGTTTGTAGGTCAATTAATTCTGCATGAGTACACTTGTTTGGTTTATTGGATTTTTTTTCATAAAATTTAACACCTTCAAAATTAATTTTTATATTAACCAAAACTTCCTTCTGTATTATAGACTTTTGCATAATCTCATCACATGAAAGTTTTGAAATTTTTAATGAATTATTGTTTATTTCAGAATTATTTCTTATAATTAATTTTTTTCCATTATCCTTAATTGAAATTTTATTTAATTTTGGTTCAAATTTTTTTTTTAAAACATCTGCTCTATAAAAAAAGTCACTATAAGAAAAAAAATATAGCCCTGGACCATATTTTCCATATGTAACATTATCAATTAGATAATAATCCGAATATATAAATGAATTAAATTTTTTTATTTGTTTTTTTCTTTCAAGAAAAAAGTTATTTAGAAAATTCTCGTTTGATATCTTTTTTATATTTTCTAGATATTTATTATAAAATCTTTTGTTTAAAACATTATTTTGATTGAAAAAAAATTTGTATAACCAATTTTCCAGGGAATCTTCTAAACATTTTTTGACAGTACATTCATTAGCTCTGTCAAAAGATGTTCTTTCATCAAAATTAGTAATATTTTTATTAAAATTTTTAACCGTTCTGTGTCCATCAAAAGCTATGGGTTCAAATAATCCACTGAGTGGATTGTAATAAAATTTGACATTATATGGAAATAAACCATGGTATGTGTATGTTAAGTCAGTAATTGCAAGCAACCATGCCCATTTATCTAAATCAAATGTTTGATTAAAATTTTTATCTCCTTTCAAAAATAAATTCATTTTTTCTTTTGCTGATGATGCTAAAATTAAATTTTCTGATTTTGTCCAGTATTTTTTATTATAAAGCTCAAGATTGCTCTCAAAAATATTTGTACTAAAATCTTCATCTAATGAAAAAATAGGTCCATTTCTTCTATTATTTCTTTCAACCAAATTTTTATCAGGCATTTCTTCAATTACGTAAAGTCCCTGACTTTCACCATTTAATCTCAAATTAATAAAATCATATTTTAATTTAATTAATCCTCCCTCACCTGCAAGTTCATGATAAAGCCATTCATAAATATAATTTCTAGCTCTTGGCTTCATTAAAGAAAATTTTCTTAAGCCATTAACCGTCTTATCTTTTAAGATATCTACTTTGTACGAACTATTTTTTCTTTGACTATAATGAGAATCTCTGTCTCCCTTCAGTCTAATCTTGGCTTCATTTCTATCTTTTTTATTAATTAATGTGCCATCAATTACTTCAAATTTATAACCTTTTGCTCTAAAACCATTTTTTGTACTTTTGATCAAATTTTTTCTATCATTTTCTAATATTAAAATTTTCTCATGAGGAATTGATAAGTTTATTTCATCAATAGTCCAAAAAAAACTTTTTGCTGCTTGATAAAAAATTTTATGGATTTTTAGATAATTATCTAATCCATTAAAATACACTCTATTCCAAAATTTTTCTTTAGACTGTATCCATGGCCCAGTATTAACAAATACTGAGAGTACAATCGTAATTAAAATTATTGATATAAAAAAATAAATTTTAAAAAAAAAATTTAAATTTAATTTTTTTTTTTTTTTTTCTAATATTTTCATTTGCCTATAACGAAAGCAAATTATCTTTAGCAATTAAAATTTTTACTTCTTTGTCAATTTTCCTAACTTCATTTTCTATTTCTGATATTTTGGAAAAATCAATTGGAATTAAATCTAAATTTACTGTGGTATTATTTGGAGTTGAAGAAAATGATATAAATTCAATTTCTTTACATAATGGCTGTAATTTATCTATAATTTTATCAATATCATTTTTTAAAATCTGCCTACTAAAAACCAAACTTGAGTTTAAAACTTCACCATTAGTAATTTTTTTTTTTTTCCAAAAATTAGAGTAAATAATAATTATCAATAATGACGTCAAAACCCCTATTAAAGTTATTTTAATTTGGCCTGCCCCACATCCTAAGCCTGTTGCAATTACAAGAAATAAATACGCTAACTCTTCTGGATCTTTTATTGCCGCTCTAAATCTTACTATTGATAATGCACCCACTAAACCCAAAGATAGTGCCAGTGATGATTTTACTATTGTAATAACTAGTGTTGTTGCCAATGCAAGGATTACAAAAATTTTTGAAAATTCAAATTTATTAGAGTAAGAATTAGAACACTTTAAATATACAACTTGAATAATAAGGCTTAAAAAACCAGCTGTAACAAGCCCTATGAGAAATGTTTGTAAACTAACCTGAACTTGTTCATTTAAAAAAAAATCTAAAAAATTTTTGTCCATTATATTTTAATAAAGCTATTTTTTTTTCTCTTTAGGGGGATATATTAAATTTACACAATCTTTACATGTTTTATATTCATAAAACCTTCCATTTTTATGAAGCTCCCTTATATCATTCATTTTAGGGGAGTGCCAAGCATCATATATAGTGGTATCTTTAATAGAACCTAGTTTTAAATCTTTGTTAAAACTCACACAGCACGGATACATATATTCATTCCTAAACACAAATCTTTGAAATGGTTGCACACATTTAAAATTATCAACTGGTAATTCTTTGTATTGGTCGCTGGAATAGTATTTTTTATATTTTTCCTTGTTTGTCGTTGGTGGCATAAATTTTTGTATTGATATTAAATCAACTTTAGGTTGCCAAAACTTAATAAAATCATCAACTTCATGTTCATTTTGAGCAACCTTGCAAAAACTTACTCCAACTACTGGCAATTTATAATTTCCTTTTTCTTTTAATTCTAAGAAAGTTTCAATATTTTTTATCACCCTGTCCATTGCTAGACTACCAACTCTTACTTTTGAATAAGTTTCGGGAGTGATAGCATCAAGGCTAAATCTTATTCTGGTTAAACCAGAGTCTAATATCTCTTGCGCTCTTTTTGGAGTTAATGCTGAGCCGTTATTATTTAGCATTATATCAATAAAGCCTTTTTGATGGGCATAATAAATATACTTGTGTAGATCTTTAATCAAAAAAGGTTCGTTATTTCCTTGTGGAGAAAGAGATGGACAACCGTGATCAGATCCCTCATCAACAATTTTTTTAAAATCATCATAATTTAATGAATCACCTTCATAGTATTCATCAACTTCTTTTTGATGCCCTATGATACAGTGTGGACATTTATAATTACATTCTTGATTCATATCCAAATGAAGAAATAAAGGAAAATCAGTAACTACTTCAAAACTATTAGCGGCATCCCACGTTTTTCTGTAATCAATAAATTTTTGACCAATAATTGAGCCTAGTTTTTCATTAATATCCTCTTCTGTGGAAAAATGTCTAACTTTTCCATCGGTTGAATATTCTTTTACTGATTTAGAATTTTTATTTAAACTTTGATTCATTGTTAACTCTTATAATAGTTTATTAAAAAACTCGATCATTTAATTATATATTAAAAAAATATAGGCTCAATAATCACTTCTTTTCCATTATTTTTAAAAAAAATTCTTAAAAAATTATCATATATTCTGCTACCCATGCCAGTAAGCAGGTAGTAAATATCTCCATTTTTTTCACAGTAAAGTTTTGTTGCTTTATTTGTAACGCTTACATCTCCGGCTATAAAATAGATATTGTCTGAATAAGAAATATTTTCAACTAAAGTTTTTAATTCTATAAAATTTCCATCATCAAAAAAGTTTGATTTTGCTGAAGATTGTAACTTTTTATTAACATTATTTTGCCAAATAACATGATGGGTTATTACAAAAATATTATAAAAAATTTTATCAATTTTTTTTAAATCTTTTATAAAATTTAACTGATCATCACTTATACGACCTGTATCAAAAGGTGTGTCCAAAATTATAAATAAATTATTATTTATTATAGAAAATTGATAAGTTGAGCCAAAATTTTTGTTAAATATTTTTCTCTCTGGAGTTTTTCTTCCCAATCCAACATCATGATTTCCTGGTGCAACAATAGTTTTTTTAAAAAATTTATTCATTTCTTTTTTAACTAAAATAAAATTACTATTACTTGAAGTTTTAATTATATCCCCAGCTAAAATAATTAATTTATTATAAATCTTATTTTGCTCTAAATATTCTAAAAATTTAGGATACGTTCCAAGATTATTATCTGATGGGTTACCGTAACTATGTCCTGCTACAAAAATATCAGTAGGTTTTTTTGTTGAGTTTTTTATAGAGCCAATACACAAATTAAATCTTTCTACTAAATAAATTTTATTTATTTTATGGAATATATTTTTGATATTGCCTAAAAATAAAAAGGAAATAATTAACGATATAAAAAAAAAGTAAATAAATTTTTTCATTACTTAAAAAGTAAAATTAAATTTTGTGATATTTTTTATACCAATCTATAAATTTTTTTATACCGTCATAGATATTTGTTTTTGGCATATATCCTAAATACTTCTTTGTTTCTTTAATATCAGATAAAGTTTCTTTAATGTCACCTTCTTGCATAGGTAAATATCTAATTTTAACTTTTTTATTTAAAATTTTAGCTATTGTTACAACATATTTTCTAAGGCTAATTTTTGTACCATTACCAATGTTTAAAATTTTAAATGGTGCCTCACTAGTTGAGGGCTCAGTATAATTTAGACCCCATGATCTATCTTTTTTTGGTATTTTATTAACTGTCTTAATAATTCCACTAACAATATCGTCAATATATGTAAAATCTCTTGCGTGATTTCCATTATTAAACATGTCGATTGGTTTATTTTTCAAAATTTTATTTACAAAAAGGTACATAGACATATCGGGTCTTCCCCATGGGCCATAAACAGTAAAAAATCTCAAAGCAGTTATTGGCATGTTAAACATATGGCTATATGAGTGCGCAATTAATTCATTTGATCTTTTTGATGCAGCATAAAACTGTGTTGGGTGATCAGCGGGCTGATGAACACTAAAAGGTAATTTTTTATTTGCTCCATATACGCTACTAGTACTAGCCATTACTAAGTGTTTTATTTTATGAATTCTGCAGGCCTCAAGTACATTATAAAAACCTTCCAGATTACTTTTAAAATAAGCATCAGGATTCTTTTTTACATATCTTACTCCAGCCTGTGCTGCTAAATTAATTACTTTGTGAATTTTATGCTTTTTAAATAAATTTAAAATTTTTTTTTTATTAGAAATGTCAATTTTATAAAAAATAAAATTCTTCTTATATTTTTTTTTTAATATGTTTAATCTTTTTTTTTTTAGCCCAACATCATAATAGTTGTTAATTGAATCTACTCCTATGACAGTGTGTTTGTTTTGTAATAATTTAAACGCTGTGTGAAAACCAATAAACCCTGCAGAACCTGTAATTAATATATTCATATTTTTATTTTATATCTCTTTGTTAATTTCATAAATCCATAAATTGTATATTTATTAGAAGGTTCAATTATATTTTTGATTAAAATCTTTTGCAAACCGGCAGCATTGACCATATCATTTAACGAAATTTTGCTAAAAACTTGTAGATGATCTGGGCAGAACTCACCACAATATTTCCCTTTAATTTTTGCTTTTTTATCAGGTACTTCAATATAAATAACTCCATCTTTTTTTAAAAATTTAAGACTGTCTTTTATCATTCTTACCGGGTTATTTACATGTTCTAAAACCTTGTTAAAGGTAATTAAATCAAACTTTTTTCTTATATCAAGTTTGTTTAGTGGAGTGCAAAAAATTTTAATTTTCTTTTTTTTTAGAAAGGTAACATATCTTTGATCAAGATCTAATCCATTAACATAGTGATTATTTATTTTCATTTCATTTAGAAAAACTCCAGTACCAGATCCAATATCTAATACACTTAAATTTTTATTATCAAAAAAATTATTTATTCTTTTAACTCTATTTTTATTATCTGATTTTTTTATATTTAGATTTGAAATTTGATTAAATCTTTTTTCTAATCCTGAAATATCTTTATAAGTTTGATCTAAATATTGTTTGTTATAAAGATTACTTATCTTAAAATTACTATAAGAAATCATGTGTTTGCATTTTTTACATTCATGGAATGATCTATCATAATTTCCAGAAATTAGAAAATTTTTTTCATTTTTTCCTTTTTTTTTGTAATGAAAAATTTTTTTGAAATCTTCATTGCATTTATGCCAGTCTAAATTGATTCTATTTATCATTTATTATTAAGATCTTTTAATATTTTCGAGGTTGAAATAAATATATTGTTTTTATACTTCAAAAAAATATTGATTGTTCTTTTAAAATCTTTTTTATTATCAATACTTAAGTTAAATTTAGCATTTTTTTCATATAAACTGTTTTTTAGTTTATGAATCTTGTAGCCAGCTTTATTGCTATAAAAGTAGTTGAAAATATGTTCTTTTTGAGGATTTGTTAATTTTTTTTTTTTAAACGTATCATAAAATATTTTTGAATTAGCTATCTCACAACTTAAACCTTTAGGAATTTTTTTATGTAGTTGGTTGGTAACTATATCAAATTTTTTAGTTTGAAAAATTTTAACAGCTTTTTTAATTTCTGAAACATCAATAAAAGGTCTGTCAGCATTGACTCTTATAAATCCTTTGATTTTTTCTTTTTTTAAGCACATCACAGTTCTTGAAAAAACATTATTTAAACTTCCTCTAAAAAATTTTATTTTTCTTTTTTGACAAAATTTTATAATCTTGTCATCTGATTTATTTTTTGAAGTATTGACAATTATTGGAAAATTGAGTTTTCTTTTTAATCTCAAATATATAATCTCTAGTAAATATTTATCAAAAATTTTTTTTAATACTTTTCCCTTTAATCTCTTTGAATTTAGTCGTGCAAAAATGATTATAGCTATTTTGCTCACTAGACTTTAAAATAATTTTTTGTTCTATTTTTTATAACATTTCTGCTATCAAAAATAAATTTAGCCTCTTTTGATATTAGGTCATATTTGAATTTTGAATGATCAGTAATAATTAAAACTACCTTATATTTTTTAAGTAAAGATTTCGTAATTTTTTTACTTCTTTTTATAGTCCCATCTAAGTTAATTTTATTTATGTAGGGGTCTGAAAATTCAAAATCTAATTTTTTTTTCTTTAATTTTTTAATTATCTCAAATGCTGGCGACTCTCTTGTATCATCAATATTTTTTTTGTAAGCAACACCTAAGATTAAAATTTTATTCTGGTAAAGTTTTATTTTATTTTTTTCTATAAAGTTGATAATTTTTTTAGAAATCCATCCTGATATTTTTCTATTAATCATTCCTGATGTTTTTATAAATTTTAAATCAAAGTTATTTTTTTTCGCAAGCCAATAAAGATAGAAAGGATCTAATGGAATACAGTGTCCTCCATAACCAGGCCCTGGACTAAATTTAGTAAATCCAAAAGGTTTTGTATTTGCTAAATCTAATGTCTCATCAATATCTATATCAACTTTATTTAAAAACATTTTCAATTCATTAACTAAAGCAATATTGATTGATCGAAAAATATTTTCGATCATTTTGGTTGTTTCTGCTACTTTAAGAGAGCTTGCTGGGACAACTCTATTAACAATATTTTTATAAAGCATTTTGCCCAAATCTTGACAATTTTTTGAATAACCAGAATAAACTTTTGGGGTATTTTTTAAATTATATTTTATCTTTTTATCTTTAACTTTTAATTCTGGGCTGATTCTTTCAGGAGAATATACAAGAAAGAAATCCTCTGATATTTTAAAATTTTCTTTTTTTAAAAATGTTCCTATAATTTCTTCTGTAGTCCCAGGATAAGTCGTACTCTCTAATGAGATAAGTTGTCCTTTTTTTAAGTGACCTTTAATTGAATTAAGACTTGCTTTTATGTAAGAAAGATCAGGCGTTAAAGACTTTGTTAAGGGTGTTGGTAAAGCTAAAATTATAATATCAGCTAAATTTATATCTTGATAATTTGAAGAAAGCTTTGTTTTTGTAACTTTTTTTAATTTTTTTAATTTTTTTAATTTTTTTTTATCTAAATCAATTCCTATTATATTGAATTTTTTTTTTTCAAAATTTTTTAATAATTCTAAGCCAACGTAACCAAGTCCTATAATACAAATGACTGCACTTTTTTTTTTCAACTTTTTTTTTAAATTGTTATAATAATCTAGTTTTTTCATTATTTGAGACTAATTAATTCTTTTTCTGTTTTTTTTTTAACCAGAAGAAGTTCTGTATTGTTTATATTTTTCTTTAAAAAATGTGATATAATTTTATTTCTTTCATTTAATATTTTAATAAAATTTTTACTCAAGTTTTTACCGTGAATTCTATAATAAAATAAAGATTTATTTAAATGTTTAATAATATAATTTCTTGTTAAAAATGCTGTCCAAATATAAAATCCATCTTGTCTATCAAAAAGCTCTGAATATCCTCCAATTTTTTCAAAAGAGCTTTTTTTTATCATTGAACAGGCTCCATGAGCTGGGAAATCAGTCAAAGAGTATTTGTTTTTATTCATATATTTAAATTCCTTGGTTTTTTTTGTTTTTTCAAAAAAAAAATGGAAGTTAGGAAACAACATTGAAATTTTTTTATTATTTTTAACTATTTCTATTAATTTTTCTATTGCACTTTTTTTAAACATATCGTCTGCATCTAGTCTAATAAAATATGCTCCCTTACTCCTTTTTATGGCTTTATTTGCACTTTTTACAAGGCCTATTTTTTTGGAATTAAAAATAAACTTAATATTTTGAATATTTAAAAACTTATTAAACTTTTTTCTAGAATTATCATTTGAGCAGTCATCAATTATTATAATTTCTATATTTTTATAAGTTTGATTAATTACACTGTTAATGCTTTTTTCAATATATTTGCCATAATTATAATTAGTAATATAAACAGTAACCAGTGGTCCCTTAATCATTCTATCTAAGCAAAATTCTTTGAAATGGTAATGTGTCTTTTTTAATTTTTTTTCCTAATTTTTTTTTTAAATTTCTTGGATCTAATCCAAAATTTGGTCTCAAGCATACTAAAAAATTATTTGATAATCTGTCTCCTGATTTTAAAAATTTTGTTGAATACACTGCTCTTCTGAAAGATGTAACATGACCACTAGATATTTCTGATTTTGTTGGTTTTTTATCAAAATTTCCAAATAACTTGCCCATTTTTTTTATATCTATTATGAGATTTTTTGTTTCTTCATAATTTAAAGAAATTTTATGATCTCTAAATTTTTTTCCTTTTCTGTCGTCTGTAAAATGAAACTCTAAAATTTCTGCTCCTATGGCATATGCGGCTAGTAATGCTAACGATCCTTTATTGTGATGAGAGTAACCGACAGTTAAATTCGTTTTTTCTTTAAGAGTTTTTATAACATTTAAATTTACCTCAGTATCTAGTGTAGGATATGACGAAGTACACTGAAGTAAAGATAGCATTTCTGAACTTTTGTAACTTTTATTTTTAAGCTGAATAAAATTAATTGTTTCTTTAATTTCTTTAAGTGTTGAAAGGCCAGTCGATAGGATAATTGGTTTTTTTCTTTTGATTATGCTTTCGATAATTGGAAATGATGTTAGATCTCCAGATCCTATTTTGTAAAATTTTAAGTATTTATCAATCCATTTTATAGAGTCATCATCCCAAACTGAAGCTGCATATATTACTTTTTGTTTTCTGCAAATATTTGCAAGATGAATATGTTGGTCTTTAGAAAGTTCAAACTTTTTAAAATGTTTATTTCTTTTTTTTGACTCGTAGAAACTAACGAGTTCATCTCCTTTGTAGATTTGTAATTTAACAACATCTACACCAGATTTAATGGCAAGTTTTACAAGTTTTTTTGCATATTTGAAATTGCCCTCATGATTGCCACCAATTTCAGCAATCAACATTGGTCCATTTTTCCCTGACCAAAATGATTTTTTCATACTTTACGATATTTGAATATTGAGCAACATATGTTCTTTATTTGCTTAGTTGTTAAATAAATAAAATTAGTTAATATCACTTTTTAAACTTTAAACAAACAATCAATAAAATGAGTGAAATTTTTTTTTATATATTGGTTTTAGCATTAAGCATAATTCAAACCACTGTAGGAATAGGTATATTGGTAATTGGCACTCCAACTTTGCTGATATTAGGTAAAGAAATGCCTGAAATAATGGCTAATTTGCTTCCTTTATCTATTATAACTAGCGCTCTAAATTTAGTTTACTTCAAATTTAAAAATAAAAAATTGAATATTGTTCAAGAAAAAGATATTTCAAGTATCTTTTTTTTTTACTGTTTGCCAGGAATTTTTTTAGGTATTGTCCTAATAAATTTTTTAAGCTCTGAAATAAATTTTAAGATTATTGTTTCAACATTAATTTTGTTTTCAATTTTTTCTAAATACAAATTCAAAAACTTATTAGGAAATATAAACAAAAGTCTAAAAAAAATTGTTATACATGTAATAGGAATAGCCCATGGTTTAACTAATTCGGGTGGAACTTTATTGTCAATTTTTATACTTTCCTTGGGTCCTAACAAAAATATTAATTCATCAAGATATAATATTACATACTTTTATTTTTTTTTAGCATTTACACAGTATATAATTTTTCTGATTTTTTTTTGGGATTTAAAAAAAATGTATTTTTTTGATTATAAAATTTTATCACTAATAGTAACTGGATGTTTAATTGGTAATTTTTTTTCAAAATTCTATACAAAAAAACTGCTAAATATCCTAATTGATATATTAGCAGTCACAACATCATTGTCTTTATTGTTATTATAAAAATCTTTTTTAGTTCATTTTTCAATCAGTCATTATTTTTAATCAATTTAATGGTCAACCTCTGGATTATGGGTAGGAAGAACTAGTTTTGAGTTAACTTTTACTTTTAAATAAAAAAAACCCCAACTGTTAGGTTGGGGTTATAAAATAAAATATCTATTATCTTTAAAATTACTTAAAAATTTTTTTCAGTGCATAAATCAAGCCAATTGAGCTATTAGTACTGGTCAGCTACACGCATTAC
>MDTF01004053.1_pt1 | contig 35841 bp, 23 predicted proteins | sample 811191 | NCBI WGS metagenome assembly MDTF01 (sample SAMN05326649, study PRJNA326480) | marine metagenome | isolation source: seawater | place: Southern Ocean | collected 2011 | reverse complement strand
TCAAGAAGTATAAATCCTATAATACCAAATATTAATAAATGTGTATTACTCACTAAACCAACTCTAGTTCCTATGTCTAGTTTTTTCCATGGTTTAACCATTCTTTCCCGTAATGCTTTATAATCTAGTACATCGATAATGGTAACAAAACCAAGTGCTCCTAGGAATATTAAAATTCCCATAACACTTAATACAGGGTATGCATTTGTTAAGGCACTATTAGTCATTCCTCCCTCATATAATGAAATTCCTGCATTATTAAAGGCACTGACAGCGTGAAATACAGAATAGAAAATACGATCGCTAATCATTGCTGTTTCTGGAGAATCAGGCAGTAGGAAAAACAGAGAGGTGGCTCCTATGATTTCAATTACTGTAGAGATTATAAATATTTTAGCAAACATTCCTTGAGCACTCTGGTAGCTTGATTTATTTACAATATCTTCAATGATGTCATGTTGCTTAATCGTTATTCCAAATCGAGAAAAAACAGCCATAAAAATCCCAAAGGCTACAATGTTTAAACCTCCTAGTTTGATTAAAAACATCAATACAAGTTGCCCTTTTAGTGTGAAAAAAAGATGTGTATCTTCTACCATTAATCCTGTTACACAGGTTGCGCTTGCTGATGTGAAAAGGGCGTCAATAAAACTAAAATTATCAGATAAGTATTGATTAGTCATTTCAGGAAGCATCAACATTCCTGCTCCGCCAAAAATAATTCCTGCAAAAATCACAATAAATAAGACAGCAGGGTTTATTCGGATTTTGGAAAGATTAACATTCATCTTTCCAACTTCAAGATAAGCTAATATTAATAGGTAAACTTGAAGAAATATAACATACCATTCTTCAGGTTCTTCAGAGCCTAAGGCTTCAAAGAACATATGCAAAATGTTAATATCAAAACCATAAAATCCTATAGCATCAATAGTTAATAAGAACAGTAAACTTATCTCACTGATAGATCCTTTTATGAAGCTTTTTTTATCAAAAGAATACATGAATCTAATGATGTAGCTAAAAATATAATATCCAAATAAGGCTTTAAAATATGAAATCAATTTTTGGTGATCAGAATCGCTATTAGGAAATCCATAATAGTAGATCATTAATCCAAGCGTTAGTATACCAACGATTACACTAATGAACCTGAGTGATCGAAGCGTAGTGTCTTTGTTATTGTACAAGAAAATATTAACAGCTTCTTGTATATTTCTTCCAACTCCCATTTACAATTGAGATTTTTTAAACTCGTTTTTCAGCATTGATTTATTTATTGGGACAACACCAATTTCTTCACATACTAGTCCACCAGCAAGGTTCGAAAGCTTAACAAGTTCTTTTCCTTTTAATCCCGAAGCATATGCCAAGGAAGCTGTGGATATAACTGTGTCTCCAGCTCCGGATACATCTGATATGTTTCTGATTTCAGCAGGGATATGCGTACTATCATCTTTGTTGTATAATAAAACTCCATATTCTGAGAGTGTTACCATTACATTTTTGATATTTAGTTTTTCACTGAAAAATTCAGCGTGTGTAAACAAACTTTTTATGTCTCCTTTTGAAATTTCTTCTTTTAATCCACTAGTGAATTCTTTGAAGTTTGGTTTAAATAGAGATGTGTTTTTGTAGTTGGAAAAATTATCTTTCTTAGGGTCAACACAAGAAGGTATATTTCTTGTGTTTAAATAATCTACAATTTCCTTAATATTATTTTTTTGCAATAATCCTTTGTCATAATCTTCAAAAATAACAACATCAATTTTTTGATGATCAACAATGGATTTAACTCTATTTACTAATTCAGCAGATTCAGACTTTGAAATGTTATTAATTTCTTCTTCGTCAACGCGCAGCATGTGATGACTAGAACTAATTATTCTTGTTTTGCAGGTTGTTACTCTTTCCTTACTTTTTATGATTCCATCTTCGTTTAAGTTATGTTTTTTCATAACTTCAGCGAACACTTTCCCTTTGATGTCATTACCTATAATACCACATAGAATAGGTTTTGCACCTAAAGACTGAATATTAAGTGCAACATTTGCGGCACCTCCTAAACGGTTTTCTCGTTTTTTCGCTTCAAAAATTGGTACAGGTGCTTCGGGTGAAATTCTGTCAACACTTCCCCATATATATGCATCAACCATTACATCTCCAATAATAAGACATGTGAGGTTATTGAAACCATCGAAAAATTTATCTATTTCTAATTCTGTCATAAGAATAATCCTAGGAAGCAAAGTTAATTAAATTCGTTATTTTAATTCAAGTAAAAAAAATAATTTTTATTTCAATATAAAGCAACGGTTAAGATTTAGTTGCGTCATCTGTGCAGTTATCCTAATAACTGTTTTTGCTAGTCAGTTAAATCCTACTAAATATATTTCCTCCTGAGGAATTTTAGTAGGATTTTATTTTTTATGAGTATGTACTTTCAAACGGAAAAGCTATTTTAGTTGTGTGATGATAAAGAGGGTTTATAAGGTCTTATTTCTTTTTGTTTTAGTTTTCTGTTTTTGGAATTGTAATTCAATCTGGTATGGAGTTCAGCAAGGAAGAGGTCAATTCAGTATTTTATATAGAGCTGAGCCTGTTGAATTTTTTTTGTCTGATACGGAATATCCTGATTCATTAAAAGAAAAATTATTACTTATAAGAGATATTAAAAAGTTTGCGATAGATTCACTTGGTATAAAACCTTCAGATAATTACGAGAAACTATATGATCAAAAAGGATTACCGGTGATGTGGGTAGTTACTGCTTCTGATAAATATAAATTGAGATCATATTACTGGAAATTCCCTATTTTGGGTAAGTTTTCTTACAAAGGATTTTTTAATGAAAAAAAAGCTAGTGAAGAAGCTGAAAAATTAAAACAGCAAGGTTACGACACAGATATTGGAATTGTAAACGCTTGGAGTACATTAGGCTGGTTTAAAGATCCAATTATGAGTAGTATGCTTAAGAAAAGTCCAGGGCAGTTAGCTCGGGTTATTATTCATGAATTAACGCATAGTACTTTGTATGTAAAAAATGACATTCAATTTAATGAGAATTTAGCTTCTTTTGTTGGGGATAAAGGGGCTATTTTATTTTTATATTGGAAATATGGTAAAGCTTCCATTGAAGTGAAAGATTACTTAGGTGATTTTTCTGATATGGAAAAAGTTAGAAATCATTTATTACTGGGTACTGAATATCTTAATCGTTTTTACGCTGATGTGGATTCGGTTAAGATTAAAAATGAAAAACAAGAGCAGATTAAAATGGTTATTTTAAGTTTAGACACGTTATCACTCTATAATAAGTATAAACTTCAAAGTATTATAGAAAATTCAGACAGCATTAACAATACCTTTTTCACTGATTTTGCAACTTACAGAAAAGATCAGAATTCGTTGGAAGAAGAATTTAAAAATGATTTTAATTCAGATTTCAGTAGTTACCTAAATTATTTAAAAAATAAATACCCTTCGCTTTAATGGAAACATTTTTAAAAGAGTTGGCAAAAGAAATCGCATCTAGATTTGATGAGCCTAAAGATTTATGTATTGTATTACCTACAAAACGTGCTGCTGTTTTTTTTAAACAAGAGCTAGCAAAAGCTTATAATACTACTTTTTGGGCGCCAGAATTTCATTCTCTAGGAGAGTTTGTTGAGCGATTAAGTGGTGTTAAGAAAGAAGATAAACTTCTTCTTATATTAGAGCTCTATGATTCGTATTTGAAAGTTGTAAAAGGCGAGCCAGAAGATTTAGAATCTTTTTTAAAATGGGCCCCCACTTTACTTGCGGACTTCGCGGAGATTGATAGATATTTAATTGAACCCAATGATTTATTTGACTATATCAATGAAGCTAGAGCACTGGAATATTGGAATGTAAATGGTGAGCCTTTAACGAGTGCACAGAAAAACTATTTACATTTTTGGAAATTATTAGGAGATATTTATTTTCAATTTAACAAAGATTTAAAAAATAAAAATAAATCTTATGCAGGTATGCAATTTAGATTTGTTGCAGAAAATATTAATACTGTAATTGACGATTTACCTTTTAAAAAGGTCATTTTTGCTGGTTTCAATGCCTTAAGTGAAGCAGAGGAGAAAATTATTTATAGGCTAGTAAAGAGTGGGCTTGGAGAAGTGTTTTGGGATGGAGATGACTATTATGTTGACAGGCCTGAGCAAGAGGCAGGGATGTTTATTAGAAGGATGAAAAAGAAATATCCTACGATCCCATTTAACTGGTCTAAAAATCATTTGGAAACAGTGCATAAAAAAATTAATGTTGTTGCCTGTAATACCGATTTGGCGCAAACTCAATATGCATGTGAGGTTTTAAGAAAGGGTTATAATAAAGATGAAGGGCAAAAAATAGCAGTGGTTTTAAATAATGAAGAATTACTTTTGCCTCTTCTCTACAATTTACCTGATAATATTGATGCTGCAAATATTACAATGGGGTATAATTTAAAATTAACTCCTTTAGCTTCGTTTATTAATATTTGGTTAGATTTATGGAATAATAATCGAGTTAAAAAAACAGATAGATACTACTATTTTAAAAATATCTTCAGATTATTGGAACATCCTTATTTTTCATTTCTAGTAAATGAGGATCTTACACAATTAAAATCCTTAAAAAGTGCATTGATTAAAAGGAATGTAATTTATGTAGGAAAAGTAGATTTTGAGTTATATTTCCCTTCAGCTCCTTTTTTAGATTTACTCTTTTCTCCGATGGAATTAAAATCAGAGTCGTTTAATAGTTCTTTTCTGAAGTTATTTGCAATGCTTAAAAATAGTATTGAAAATGTGGAATTATCTGATGTTGAAAAATCTATTCATACTGAGTATTTATATAGTTATACTGTTATTTTAAGAAAGTTCGGAAAATTATTACTTGCTTCCGATCATCTCAAAGAAATCGGAAATAGAATATATAAAAAGTTGCTGAATCAATTAGTTGGATCTGAATCGTTGTCTTTTTTTGGAGAACCTTTAAAAGGACTTCAAATTATGGGGATGTTAGAAACTAGATTATTAGACTTTGATAAAGTAATTATACTGTCTGTAAATGAAGGCGTATTACCTCAAGGAAAAAAAGAAAATTCATTTATTCCATATGATATTAAAAGAGAGTTTCATTTACCAACACATACAGAACATGATGCCATTTTTGCAAATCATTTTTACCGTTTAATTCAACGCTCTACTAAAATTGAACTAGTATATTTAAATGGGAAAAATGATTTTGGTGCAAGCACAGAAAAAAGTAGGTTCATTGAACAACTGCAGTTTGAACTTCCTAGAATAAATAAGAATGTTGTTTTCAATGAAATAGGATATAGTCCAATTCCAAAAGTGAGTGATGCTGAAATTGAACTTGAAAAATCAAGATCTATATTAGATGCTATTCTTATAAAGCTAGAAAAGGGAATATCTCCATCTGCATTTAATACATTTATTCAATGTCCTCTTGATTTTTATTATCGATATGTACTAAGATTAGGTGAAGTTGATGAGGTCGAAGAGAATATGCAACATTCTACTTTTGGGACTTGTGTTCATGAAACATTAGAAGATTTATATAAGCCATATGTTGGGAAGGTTTTAGTAGTTTCTGATATTGAAAAAATTAAACTATTGGTAAACAGGGTTTTAAATGATAAGTTTTTAGAATATTTAAGTTTAGCTGACCTTAAGGCAGGAAGTAATTTACTTACATTTGAGGTTGCTCAGCAGTATGTTAATAATTTCCTAAAGCAGGAGATTGATACTATTGTTGCTGCTAAAGAAAAGGGAATTGAATATATTATTTTAGAACAAGAAGCACTCTTAGAGGTTGTAATCCCCGTAAAGGTTAATAATGTTGAAATAGTAGTTAGAATAAAAGGTTTTGCAGATAGAGTTGGGCAATTAGGTTCTAAGATTCAATTAATCGATTACAAGACAGGAAATGTACAGTCATCTGATTTATCTATTAGAGACTGGGAAGATTTAGCTGTAAACCCTAAAAAGAGTAAAGCACTTCAATTGGCTTTATATAGTTATGCTTATTTAAATACAAGAGAATCTGTAACAGATTTTGAAGGTGGTATTTATAGTTTTAGAAATTTTAAAGCTGGATTGTTAACATTAAAGTTTAAAAACAAGAAAGTTTCTGCTGCTATGATTAGATCGGAAGTACCTTTTATTGTGGCAACTATTGTAGAAGAAATGCTCAACAATACTAAATTAATTATACATGATACTAACAGTAAATACTGTAATTACTGTTGATGATCTGACAGGAAACAGATAGATGAATGATTATTTTTTCGATCATTGTGTAAATTATACCAAAAAAAAAGGCGCTTATTTCAAGCGCCTTTTTTTTTGGTATAATTTGTAATCTATTTTTTTAATTTACTAGGAACGTAAATGTCATTAACTGTGTTTTCATGTGACCCATCTTTCGAAACAATCTTAAGCTCAATACGTCTGTTTAAAGCTCTACCTTTTTCGTTGTCTGAACCATCAGCGTTTTCATTGCGAGCAATAGGGAGCTTTTCACCATATCCTTTAGCTTCAATCCTTTTCGTAGAAATTCCTTTATTAATTATATAATCCCTAACTGATTCGGCTCTATTTTGAGATAGCTTTCTGTTGTATGAATTATTACCTTTTGAATCTGTATGTCCTTGAATCTCTACTTTAATAGTTGGGTTGTTGGCTAACAAAGAGAATAATTTATCTAATTCAATTTTAGAATCTTTTGTTAATTTCGAACTATTAAATTCATAGAATACATTGTTTAAGACAATACTCTCGTTCGCTTCAATAGGAGCTAAAACGATTTCTTTTTTAATAGAAGAAAAAGTTGAGTTTTTTGGAACGATTAAATTTTCTGATTTAAATAAATAACCTTGCGCTTCATAAGTAACATTGTAATTTTTACCAGGAGGAAGAATAAATAAATACTTTCCTGTTTTTTTGTTTGGCTTATAAATTCCAACAACAGAACCTGATGAATTGTCAGTTACAATAATTTGAGCATCTTTTGGTATTTCACCATCTTTACCTCCGGAAGAGAAAGTACCGCTAATAACTGTAAGCGGATTCACTTCTGTTTTAGGTAATTCAATTAAATAAAGATCTTTGCCACCTGTGCCATCTTCTCTTTCAGAGGAGTAATAAGACCTTTTACCATCAACAGAGGTAGCGTAAAATACATCATCTTTAGTTGTGTTAATTGGATATCCAATATTTTCTGGAGTATTCCAAACACCATTATCATCCATCGTAGATTGGAATATATCATACCCTCCCATTGTTTCATGCCCTTCAGAAGAAAAGAATAATGAAACTCCGTCAGGGTGAATAAACGGTGCACGATCACTTCTAGATGTATTTATTTTTGGACCTAAATTTTGAGGTAATGACCAATCGCCGTTTGGTAGTTTAATTACTCTGTAAATATCGTAGCTACCATAACCACCTTTTCTATTGGAAGTAAAGTAAATGGTTTTTCCATTGGCAGAAAAACAAGCATGAGTCTCAGAGTATTTAGAGTTCAATGCCTCAAAAGCAACTGGTTTAGTCCAAGTGTCTCCTTCAAGTTTACTGTAGTATATATCTCCGTTTTTATCTTCTTGAGAAGAATAAATCAACAATTGCTGTCCATCTATGGAAAGTCCAATTGACGCTTCATGACCTGGAGTATTTATTTCATTGATTAATGAAGGTGTTCCCCATTTACCATTTGAACCTTTTTTAGATATGTATATATCTTCATAGTATCCATGATCTTGAGGGTCAAGTATTTCTTCATCTCCAGTTTTGAGTATTTTTGTTACTAAAGACTTTTCATCCGAATCACTTAATTTTCCGTCTTTTTTTCTTGGTCTTCTAGAAGTGTATATTAAAGTCCTTTCATCTGCAGAAACTACTGGAGCGAATTCTGGATATTGACTATTTACTTCATTTCCTAAAGAACTAACAACTATGTTAACTGGGTTGGCAATTAAAAGTTGCGCAGTTTCACAAATGTCAAGCTCGCGTTCAACAACTGCTTTTTCAGATTCAGGAAGTTGCTTTCCATATGCATCTTTGTACTTTGTGAAATTAGTTTTAGCAAGTTCAAAACTATGTTTAATTCTTAATACTCTCCCGTACGCTAAATACACGTCAATAGGAGCATATCTGTTTTTGTAGTTGTAATAGTCAAATAATAAAGAAGGTGAAACACTATCAGCAGCTTGCTTTAAATATTCTACTGCTTTTGTAATGTCATGCTTAATAACACTACTCGCGTAACAGTCTCCGATTTTATATTTGAGGTACGGCGTGTTTTTAAAATTCTGTAAGTTAAGATAAATGGGTAAGGCAAGATCATAGTCTTCGTCTTCCCAATATCCATCAGCTTCTACGTATTGTTTCTTTATATTTTTTTTAACCTCTTTAGGTTTGTCATTAATTTGAGCGTTTATAGATCCGCTTATTAATAATGAGAATGTTAATGCTGACAATAAGTACTTCATACTTGTTTTTCTTTTATTTTATTTGAAGTTCTTTCAAACTCCATGCAAACTTTTTATTTTAACAGAAGTTTAACAAAAATCCGTTTAAATATAATTTTTGTGCAAATTAAGATATAATTACCAAATTTGCCTATTAATATTAAAGTTTTCAAGATAATCTCCAACTTTTCTTAAAAAACTACCTCCTAGCATTCCATCTACAACCCTATGGTCATAACTCATACTTAGATACATCATATGTCTAATTCCTATTGTGTCACCTTGAATAGTTTCGATTACTGTTGGTTTTTTCTTAATAATTCCCACAGATAAAATAGCTACTTCAGGTTGATTGATAATAGGTGTACCCATAACATTTCCGAAGGTACCAACATTTGTTATTGTGAAAGTACCACCTTGAACATCATCAGGACTTAATTTGTTATCTCTAGCTTTGTAAGCTAAATCATTAGCGTATTTAGAAACACCTATTAAATTTAGTTGATCTGCATTTTTCACAACAGGAACAATTAAATTACCCGATGGGAGGGCTACAGCAATACCGATATTGATATCTTTTTTCACTATAATTTTATCACCATCTACACTTACATTTATAAGTGGGAAATCTTTAATCGCTTTCGCAACAGCTTCAATAAATAAATGTGTAAAGGTTATCTTAAAACCTTCCTTGTCTTGAAATTTCTGTTTCACCGCATTTCGCCACAAAACCATATTTGTAACATCAATCTCAACCATACTTGTAACGTGCGGGGCTGTTTGCTTCGATTTCACCATATGGTTTGCAATCAGCTTCCGCATTCTATCCATCTCAATTATTTCCGAAGCTCCACTAAATGAAACAGCTGGTTTGGAGTTTTGAGTGGGAATAGTTTGGTTGTTTGTTTTATGTTCGATATACTGTATAATATCAGACTTGGTTATTCTACCATCTCTTCCAGTACCTTCAATCTTTTCCAGTTCATTAAAATCTATATTTTCATTTTTAGCTATGCTCCTAACAAGTGGAGAGTAAAAATTATTATTATCTATTTTTTTTGTGCCTGAGATCTTAGTTTCCGCTTTTACATTTTCTTCACTTGTTATATCAATGACTGGTTCAGAATCATATATACTAGTGGAGTTTTCGGTTTGCTTAGTAAATGTAGTTATTTCACTTTCACCTTCAATTTCGAGAATTGCGAATGCTGCACCTACTTGAATTACATCGCCTTCTTTACATAATTTTTGAATTAATACGCCCTCATGAGTAGATGGAATTTCAGAATCAACCTTGTCTGTAGCTATTTCAAGCAGGCTTTCTTCAAGATCTATACGGTCGCCTTCATTTTTAAGCCAAGCAGTTACAGTAGCTTCTGCAACGCTTTCCCCCATTTTTGGCAATAGTAGTTCAATTTTAGCCATATAATATGCTTGAATTTGAGGACTAAAATAAGGAAAATTAAGGATTATAACAATAAAAAATAAAGTAACTATTCTGGATTAATCACCAAGTTGTTTTAAACCTTTTAATAAAATAGTTAAATCGTTTAAAATACTATAATCCTTAACGTACTGAATATTAATTTTGTCTGATGAATATTGATTAATAACGTCATTTTTATATTGGTCGATAGGTGATAGTATTCCTTTTCTTAATAACGGTAATTCTGTAGTTTGTTTAAACGATTTACTATATCCCACCCAGGTTTTTATTCCTTTAAATACGTCGATTATATTACCCAACATATTTTTTGGTTTTTTCATTGTAAAAAAAATAAGGGGGAAAAGTAATAATAAGATTAAGCTAGTAATTACATCGAATAAACGTTTGTTTCTAATATTCTCTATTTTATTAAGAGAATTTATATCTATAAAGTATAATTCACCAGGAGAATTTATAGATGAACTTCCTAGAACAAAAAGGGACTCAGGAGGTGCGATCTTGAATTCAGTTTCTTTCGCTGAAAGATCCTCCATACTTCCAATTATTTGATGCGCTGAGAGATCCTTTGCGCAGAAAATTACTTCATCAAGATTGTGAATTTGAATTATTTCATCTAATTGATCAATTGTTCCAACATATTTATTGACGTCGATATCTTGTTTAGTTGATATAAATATGAAATTCTGGGGAGAAAAATCAGATTTTTCTAAAATTTCTTTAACCCTTTCTAGTTCATCGCTTATACCTACAAGACCAACATTTTTTCTTGAGTTAGAGTCAATTTCAAAATCACCGAATTTAATGTAATGAGCAACTAATCTAGTTACGCCTAAAGCGAATGCAGCCCATATTGTACTGAAAATTGTAATTGCTCTCGAAAACCTGAATTTTTCATCGATTAATGAATAGGTTATAAGTATCATTATAGATCCTATTAAAGCGCCATTGAACACCTTTCCTAATTTTATTTTTTTACGATAACCTCCAAAGAAAGCAACAGTTAATAACATGATTAGTATAATAACAGGTATTTCATAATATAGATATGCTTCTGGGTATTTCCAGCCTTTATGATTTTCCCAAACTGTTTTAAATCCAATGATTCCTCCAAATATTAATCCTGCATCCATAAGGGGTAGGATAGATTTTTGTAGCGCCCGACTTGTTATTGCAATTCCTGCTCTCAAGTAAATTGCTATGTTAATTAAAAAACTAAATAGTGAGGCATTTTTTTGCGAAAAGTGTTTTTTTGCAAAGATGATCATTGCCTTATAAAAGACAAACACATAATTTACTGAACTTTTTTTTGTGCTTTCGCCCTTGTAGTGAATAATGCGAGTATCTGCAAAATAATAATTTTTATATCCTCCTAAAATTAAGCGATATGATAAGTCAATATCCTCGCCGTACATAAAGAAAGCTTCATCGAGTAAGCCAACTTTATCTAAAGCTTCTTTTCTCATGAGCATAAATGCCCCAGATAAAATTTCGATCTCGTGGTTTTTGTTTTTGTCTAAATATCCACAATGATATTTTCCAAATTTTTTACTTTTTGGAAAAATGGAAGACAATCCTGATATTTTATGAAAAGCAACCATCGGGGTTGGTAAACTTCTTTTTGACTCAGGTAAAAAAATTCCTTTTCCGTCAACCATCTTAACACCTAATCCACCGGATCCAGGAGTTTCGTCCATAAAAGTTAAAACTTTTTCAAAAGTATCTTCTTCTACAAGTGTGTCTGGATTTAATAATAAAATATATTTTCCTTGCGATTTTCTAATAGCAAGATTATTTCCTTTTGAAAACCCTAAATTTTCTTTTGACGCAATTAATTTAACCTCAGGAAATTTATTTTTAACCATTTCCACAGAACCATCAACAGAATTATTGTCAACAACCCATACTTCAGCGTCAATTGTTTTTATTGCGTTAAATACCGAATGCAAACATTGCTCTAGGAAATGCTGTACGTTATAATTTACTATTACGATTGATAATTTCAAATTATTTTATAGTAAGTATATTGCTAATTTAGGAAAAAATGTAACTACTCAAAGACTGTTTTGGTAGGGAACTCTATTTAATATACTTTTCCCTAGTGTTACCTCATCGGTGTATTCAATTTGATCACCAAAAGAAACACCTCTTGCAACTGTACTAAGTTTTATTGGGAAGTCTTTTAATTTTTTGGAAATAAAAAAGTTGGTTGTATCTCCTTCCATTGTTATTCTCAATGCAAGTAAGACTTCTTTTAATTCAGGCATCTCCGCAACGCGGCAAATTAATGACTCAATATTTAAATCGTTAGGTCCGATCCCATCCATTGGTGAAATAATACCTCCTAGCACATGGTACCTACCCTTAAATTGATGCGTGTTTTCAATTGCAATTATATCTCTAACATCTTCAACTACACATAGAATCTCATTTGATCGATTAACAGAGCTACAAATATTACAATTTTCGCTGTCTGAAAGATTATGACAGGTTTTACATTCATGTATACGATCTTTCATTGTTAAAAGCGCGTTTCCAAAATCTCTGATAAATGAATCATCTTTTTTAATCAGTTGTAGTGCATATCTCAATGCTGTTTTTTTTCCCACCCCAGGAAGTGCATTGAAATAATCGGCAATTTCTTGTAAAACTTTTAAAGAGGATTGATCCATCTTGTAAAAGTATTACTTTTATTCACTAGCTGTAATTCTAATTGAAAAAAAATAAAATGACCTCTATAATTCCTTCATTAATAGCCTCAGAATTAAATTTAAAAAAAACGAATGTAAGCACGGTTTTTGCTTTATTAAATGAGGGAGCAACGGTTCCTTTCATTGCAAGGTATCGTAAGGACGAAACCGGAGGCATGGAGGATGTTAGTATTTTCGAAGTGCAAAAAAAGATGGTGCTTCTAAAAAGTTTAGAAAAACGAAAGCAATTCATCATCTCAGTTATCGAAGAGCAAGGTAATTTAACTGAGGAGTTAAAAAGTAAATTAGAATTATGTTGGGATGAAAAACACTTAGAGGATGCTTATTTGCCTTTTAAACCAAAACGACAAACAAAAGCTGAAGTCGCTCGTCAGAATGGATTGGAAGTACTCGCTAAAATAATAATGAAGCAGGATCGTCAAGATTTTCAATCAAGTGTAAATCGTTTCATAAATAGTGATGTAAAAACCTATGATGCAGCGGTAGAAGGAGCTCAGTGTATAATGTCAGAATGGATGAGTGAAAATCAAGCTGTAAGAAATAGAATTAGAGGCTTATTTTATCGAAAAGGAGAATTAGTAACTAAAGTTAAAAAGGGCAAAGAAAAATTGGGTGAGAAATATGAACAATATTTTAGTTATTGTCAGCAAGCCACAAAAGTGCCATCTCATCGATTTTTAGCAATTCAAAGAGCACAAGAAGAAGGTGTGTTGTCGGCCAGTATAAAAGTCGATAAAAAGGAGGCTTTAGAAAGTATTTCTAATTTCTTTATTAAAGGAAATGGAGCTGCATCATTAGTGGTTTCGAAAGCCTTATCTGAAGCTTATACCAGATTAATAAAACCATCAATTGAAAATGAGATTTGGAAAGAAATTAAAGCGAAATCAGATGATATAGCGATTGAGGTATTTGCGAAAAACTTAAAGCAACTACTAATGGTTAAGCCCTTAGGGAGTAAACGAGTTTTGGCAATTGATCCAGGTTTTAAATCGGGATGTAAAGTAGTTTGTTTAAATGAACAAGGAAATTTGATGCATAACGATAATATTTATCCTCATCCTCCACAAAAACAAATAGATAAATCCATAGAGAGTATTGTTAGATGGGTAAATAAATATAAAATTGAAGCTATTGCAATCGGTAATGGAACGGCAGGAAGGGAAACGGAAGATTTAGTAAAGGCTATAAATTTTGATCATAATGTAGATGTATTTGTTGTAAATGAGAATGGTGCTTCAATTTACTCTGCCTCAGTGATAGGTAGAGCTGAATTCCCTAGCCATGACGTTACTGTAAGAGGCGCTGTGAGTATCGGGAGAAGATTAATGGATCCTTTAGCAGAGTTAGTTAAAATTGATGCAAAATCAATTGGAGTTGGTCAATATCAGCATGATGTAGATCAAGTTAAATTAAAGACAGAATTGGATCATATTGTTGAGGTTTGCGTAAATCAAGTAGGTGTTAACGTTAATACGGCAAGTGAATATTTGTTACGATATGTTGCAGGTGTTGGGAAAATAGTTGCAACTAATATTATTCAGGCACGGAAGGAAAATGGAGCTTTTACAAATAGATTGGCGCTTAAAAAAGTACCTAGATTAGGTGATAAAGTTTTTGAACAATGTGCTGGTTTTTTAAAAATAGAAGGCATAAATCCTTTGGATAATACTTCTGTGCACCCAGAAAATTATAAGGATGTGGATTTAATAGCGAACGCACTTAACAAAAAAGTAAATGATTTAATAGATCAATCTGAAATTGAAATTTCTCTTGTAAATGAAGATGTAATAAACAGTATTGGCAAGTTTACGGTAAAGGATATTATTAAAGAACTCTCTAAGCCTGGTTTTGATCCTCGGGAAAAGAAAAAAATGTGTGATTTTGACCCTTCGTTAAAATCAATATTAGATGTGCGAGAAGGTATGATTGTTCATGGTGTAGTAACCAATTTAACTAATTTTGGAGCTTTTATAGATATTGGAATAAAAGAGAATGGATTGGTGCATATTTCACATGTTATCGACCGCTATATATCTAGTCCAATGGAGGTATTGGATTTAAATGATCATGTTAAAGTAAAAGTAGTTTCGGTTGATATTAATAAAAAAAGAATTGGTCTTTCGATTAAAGAAGCGAATTGATTGAAAATATTCCTTAGATCGCGTACATTTGCAGTATGATAGAATTAGGTAAAATGAATTTGTTAACCGTTGTACGTCAGGAAACGCAAGGGATGTATTTAAATTTAAAAACAGGAGATCCATTGGATCAAGTGTTATTACCTAATGCATATATTGAAGAGGGATTAAAAATTGGAGATGAGATTGAAGTTTTTGTCTACCTAGATAATGAAGAAAGGATTACTGCAACAACATTAAAACCGAAATTGTTAATTAATCAGTTTGCAAATTTAGCAGCTGATCAAGTAAATACTGCTGGAGCGTTCATGGATATGGGAATTGTAAAGCAATTACTAGTTCCTTACAAAGAGCAAGCTGTTCCCATGGAAGAGGGAAGAAGCTATGTAGTTTATATGTACTTGGATGACAAAACTGGTAGATTAGTAGCAACTTCAAAAGTAAATAGATATTTAAGTAATGATGATGTTACTTTAGAAATTGGGAACGAAGTTGATTTAATAGTAATGCATTCTTCTGAATTAGGAAGAAACGTTATTATTAATAATAAATATCACGGTTTGATTTTCAATAGCGATGTTAACCAGGCTTTAAAAGTAGGTCAATCATTAACTGGCTTCGTGAAAAAAGTTAGACAAGATGGTAAAATAGATGTTATACTTCAGCAAGAAGGGATAGGTAGTATTGAACCAAATGCTCAAAAGGTTATTGATATTTTAGCAAAGAATGACGGCTTTTTAGCTTTGAATGACAAGAGTGATCCAGAGTTAATTTCTAAAAAAATATCAATGAGTAAAAAATCATTTAAAAAAGCAATAGGTAACTTATATAAGTCTCGAAAAATTACAATTTCAGAAGAAGGTATTAAGTTAGTGTAATTGCTTTTTTACAACAAAATAACTTATTTATATAACCTTGTTTTTTTGTTTAAAACAACTACATTTTGAAATCCCATCTCCTTTACATCTTTTTTCTAATTAGTAGCTTAGGTTTTTCAAAATTTTCGCACGAAGATAACTTGAAGCTTTTAGCATCAGCAACAACGAATGAGGATAAAGTTGGTGCTTACATAAATGTGATTAAAGGATCTGTAACAACGTCCCCAGATACAGCAATTGTTTATATCCGCCAATTGGATTTGCTTTATTCTTCGGATGAGATTGATCTATCGAAGGAGGTTTTGTCTAAACTGATGTTTTTTAAAGGTATTTATCAGTACAAAAAAGGTTTCTATTTAAGAGCTATTAAGATAATTGAAGAGTCTTTTTTCCTGGCTTCAAACGACTCTGTAAAAGGACAAAGATTCTTTTATTTAGGTCTATCACATGAGTTTTTAGGTCACTATTCTAAGGCAACGGAATGTTTTATTAATGCACTGAAAAAGTACGATAAAACTAGAGATAAATATGCTGTTTTAGATATTTATCTCAATCTGGGAAAAGTTTGTGGGAAAACAAACAAGCACCAAAAAGCACTTGATTATTTTGGTGAAGCGCTTGAATTGGCTAAAAAAACCAAAAATGAAACACTGAAGCGTGTTGTTTATAATAATATGGGGAATGCATTTTTATCTTTGAAGGATTATGAACTAGCGCTTTCTCAATATAATGCTAGTTATTTGGTTGCTTTAAAAGTTCAATATAAAACTGGACAATTTTTAACACTAATTGATATTTCGAATGCTAAAAGAAAATTAAAAAGATATAATGAAGCTCTAGTAAATCTTAAACAAGCTTTAAGATTATCAGACACCATAGGTTTGCCAACCTTGAAGGAAAAGATATTTTACGAGTTAGGTGATTTTTTCACAGAATTAAAGAATGTAAATAAAGCCAAGTTATACTTAGGTAAATCATATGTAATTGCAGATACTCTAAAACATCACCAAAATTTAAAGTCAATTTATAGGTCTTACATATACTTGTACAAGTCTGTTGGTAATTATAAGAAGTCATTATATTATTATGAAAAGTATGAAGAGCTTAAAGGCTTTTTATCTAAAAATGAAAATGAATTAAAGGTTACTCAACTTTACGCGGAATTTGAGTTTGACAAGAAAAACCAAGAGCTGTCTATCTTAGAACAGGAAAAAAAGATTGAGAAGCAAGAAGATAAATTTCAAAAAGCTAAATTATTAGCGCAAATTATAAAAACAAAACAGGATTCTATTTTTAGTTATTTAGTCATAGGTTTGGGGTTTTTACTTTTGGTTATAGCGGCAGGTTTAGTTTTTATCTCAATGCTGAAACATAGAAAAAATGGTGATTTAGAAGATGTAAGTTTGGCTCTTAAAGATACTCAGGAAAAAGTTGAAGCGCAAAATTCAGAGTTGGAAAGTGTGAATGAAAACCTTGAAAATATTAATGAAAAAATACGAAGTAAAAATTCAGAAATTAAATGTCAAAAGGAAAATCTTCAATCGCAAAAAGCTTTATTAAATCTTACAAATGATCAGCTTAAGAATAGAAATAAAGACGTAACAGATAGCATCCATTACGCTCAGAAAATTCAACAAGCTATGTTAAATTCTTCTTTTAAGATTGATGAGGGAGGAATGGAACATTTTCTATTTTACAAACCTAGAGATATCGTTAGTGGTGATTTTTATTGGGGGCATAAGGTAAATGATCTACTAATTATTGCGGTTGGAGATTGCACAGGTCATGGTGTTCCTGGTGCATTTATGAGCTGTTTAGGTATCTCTCTCTTAAATGAAATTATTTTTGGTAGAAAAATTATTGAACCACATACAATTCTAGAAAATTTAAGAAATTCAGTGATCCAACTAATTGGCGTAGATAGAAATGTTGATTTAAATATTGGGGATGGAATGGATGTTTCAATTATTGTTATTAATGTAGAGACTCGTAAAATGCAGTTTTCTGGAGCAATGAATGGAGTTGTCATTATTAGCGATGGCGTACTTAATGAATTAAAAGGGGATAAAAGCCCAATTGGACAGCATATTATACCAAATCACAGTTTCACTTTACAGGAACATCAACTATTCGAAAATGATCTTATTTATCTGTCCACTGATGGTTTCGAAGATCAGCTTGGGGGTCCGAAAGGAAAGAAAATGGGAAAACTTAGATTAAATGAATCTTTGACTGAAGTATCAACTGAATCTTTTAAAATTCAGTATTCTAAAATAATAAGTTTATATAAAAGTTGGAAGAAATTTGAGAAACAAGGTGATGATGTTTGCTTTTTGGGAATGAAGATTAAGTAATAAAAATCATTTAATGGCGCATAAGATAAAAAGCCCATTATTTATTTTGAATAAATGGAGTCCATCTAGCTTAATTTAAACTGTTTTAAAAGGGAATATTATCCTTAATTATATCAATTGTATTTGTAGTTAAAAAATATTAGAATTAAACCTTTTGACTCAGTAGATAATTGGATCGTTTTAAATTCGTGTTTTTACGTGTTTTTATGATTGCTATCGTAGATTATTTGTATTTCGTCGGAAAATTGCATCAAATTATTCTTCTAAGGGGTATAGGTTATAAAATCAATAAATATGGTTAATTGGAGTTATGGTGTTTTCAGAAAGTTATTTAAAAAACAAGTATTTAAGGTGTTTGTTTTAGAAGATAACAAGATGTTTTTAGAATCATTAAAATTTTCATTGAATAAATCTTTTCAAAAAAACATAGAGGTTTCAACATTCTCTGAAAGTAATTCGCTGATTAGAGGCTTAACGGTTAGTCCTAACGTATTAGTAATGGATTATCATTTAGATGACGACAGTATTATTGACGGTATAGAATTAGTGAAATATGTTCGTGCACACCATCCGAATACCCAGATAATAGTTTTAACAAACGAAAATAAAGTAAAAACAGCTTTAGAATGCTATAAAGAGGGGGTGTCTAATTACATTAAAAAAGATATAGGTTCTGTTAATAAACTTATTCAAGAGTTAATTTATAAAAAAGATTTGTCAAGCGCTGCGTAAATAATTCGTGATTTTTAGTGCACTTACTAAAACTTTAGATGTTTTTCTGCTAAAGAACAATGTAATCTTGTTTTTTAAACAATCTTGTTTTTATATATCTTTACAAAGCGATGGCAGAAGATATTACAGGTAATCAGAATAAACTTACTCCTGAGGAGATTGATAAGTGTATAGAAATGTTGGGTAGATTGGCTAGCAATCCAATTCAGATGTTTGAAATTGATGAGCAAAAGCGAATTGATATCATGAAGTCTGCAGGGAAAATATCTAGGCCAAATAGAGACGAGTTTCAGCAAATCCGAAAGGATGCAAAAAAATCAGCTAAGCGAAAGATGATTGAGCGTGATAAGCACGCACGTAAGGAAACTGGAATTAGAAGCGCTAGGGAAACTAATGTATTTATAGCACCCAAAATGTTACAAGAGGGTAGTCTTGATAAAGAAGGAATTGAAGATTTAGAATCGCCACGTAATTGTTATGTATGTAAAACAATGTTTACAAAATTACATCACTTTTATGATTCAATGTGCTCTGATTGTGGCTCTTTTAATTATGCGAAAAGATTTCAAACTACTGATTTAACAGGACAAGTGGCTTTAGTGACAGGTTCTCGTTTAAAGATCGGTTATCATATTACTTTGATTTTACTTCGATCTGGAGCTTCAGTAGTTGCCACAACAAGATTCCCTGTAGATTCAGCAATTCGTTTTGCTAAAGAGGATGATTATGATGCATGGAAACATCGTTTAAAAATTCATGGATTGGATTTACGGCATATACCTAGTGTTGAGATTTTTTGTAATTTCATTGAAAAGCGATACAAAAGATTAGATATTTTAATTAATAATGCAGCACAAACTGTAAGACGTCCATCAGGATTTTATGAGCATTTAATGGCAAATGAGGACAAGTCTAGAACGGATTTACCTTTAGATGCGCAAAAACTTTTACACGATCATCATTTTTGTTTAGATGAATTAAATGGTTTAGCTAAAAGTTCTACCGATGAGAATACGACTCAACTTCCAGTAGCATGGCATGCTCCTGAGCCAGGGATAGGTATTAGAGCTTCTGCTAAATTATCTCAAATTCCTTACAGCTTTGATAATTCCTTATCTCCTAAAGATGTTTTTCCCGAAGGAGAATTAGATGCTGATTTACAGCAAGTAGATTTAAGAAAGACAAATAGTTGGAGATTAAAATTGGGTGAAGTTGAAACATTAGAGATGATTGAGGTTCAGTTAGTAAATGCTGTTGCTCCATTTGTTTTATGTGGACGATTATCTCAAATTATGAAAAAAGATAATACGGGACAAAAGCATATTATAAATGTATCGGCAATGGAAGGTAAGTTTCATCGATTCCATAAAGAGGATAGACATCCGCATACAAATATGGCAAAAGCGGCCTTGAATATGATGACACATACTTCTGCCTTAGACTTAGCTAAATATGGTATTTTTATGAATGCTGTGGATACAGGTTGGGTTACTGATGAAGATCCAGTTGAATTGTCTAAAAAGAAAGAGAAAGAACATGATTTCCAACCACCACTAGACATAGTTGATGGAGCAGCAAGAGTATTGGACCCCTTGATTGATGGTATAAATACAGGTAAGCATTGGTGTGGGAAATTCTTAAAAGATTATCAACCAATAGACTGGTAATGGCACAATGGAGTCAATTTTATTTAGTGAGAATAGATTTTCTTGGATTCCGATATCACGGTTGGCAAAAACAACCAAAATATCGAAGTGTTCAAGGAATGATTGATAAAACAATGCTTTTTATTTTAGGTCACGAAGATTATAAAACATTGGGTTGCGGACGAACAGACGCAAAAGTTTCTGCAGATGATTTTGCTTTTGAATTGTTTTTGAAAGACGCTATAGATATTGAACAGTTTCTAAGAGAATTAAATAATAATTTACCATCAGATATTAGAGCAAAAAAAATAGTTAAAATTGATAATGAATTTAATATTATTAAGAATTCAAGGTATAAGGAATATCATTATTATTTTAGTTCAGGAGAAAAGTCTCACCCTTTTAATGCTCCTTTAATTAGAGACTTTGGAAGTGCTTTAAATATAGAGTTAATGAAAAAAGCAGCAGTATTGTTTTTAGGGAAGCATAATTTTAAAAGATATACAAGTAAACCTTCTGCTAACACCGTTTTTGATAGAGAAATATTATACGCGGAGATAGTTAGAAACGATAGAATTAAAGGTAGCTTTTTACCGAAAGACTCTTATATTTTTAAAGTTAAATCAAAAGGATTTTTAAGGTATCAAGTACGTTTAATGGTTGGTGCGCTTATAAATGTTGGTAGAGGAGAGTGGGACTTAGTTACATTATTAGAATCGCTTGATAACTTTGAAGGAGCTCAAGTGAAACATATTGCGCCCTCTTCAGGGTTAGTGTTGCATAAAGTTGTTTTTAGTTAAGAATAAAAGTGCTTTTTTTGGTATGAAATTTGGTGTTTATTTGATAAACCACCATTCTATGAAAACTACATTACTTTATTTTTTTAGCCTAATCCTAGCTACAAATAGTTTTGGTCAATTAAAAATATCTTTAGGTGGATTTTATTCTACTCCATTGGAGCAATTTCATGTTGATAATTATTCAGATGGAGGAGGAATGGATTTAGGATTTCTATTTAATAAAAGTATAGATAGTACCTGGTCTATGGAAGGAGGGCTCGGTTTTGAATTTGGAATTAATGGTATGGAGAATACTGAGTTGTCACTTGGTGATTATGAGTTGAAGAACAAGTTTTTCAACTGGAAATTGCAATTAAACGTTGTTAAGCGTATTAAAAATGTAAGTCCTTATTTAGGTGTACATATTGGAATTGGTAAATACAATACATCCGAATATATCTTATTCAATGATCCCCAAGAAGATGGTTCTAAGTATTATAATAACGAAATGTATCAAGCAGAAAATCTTCAAAGAGGAATTCAGTTAGGAACTTACATACACGTAACAAAGAATTTAATGCTTGATTTTGGTATCACAATTAATAGAACAGCTGAGAAAGTAAAATATATAGATTTTGAAAGTTTTTCTTTTGACGGGAGTGAAATAAATTATAACGAAATAAATTCAACACCTTTTGTATTATTATTTCACGGTGGTTTAGCAGTCACCTTTAGTAATCTTAATTTAGGTTATTCAAATAGCAGCGTTTCAGATAGAAGAACATCAAATAGAAGAGCATCAAATAGAAGAGCATCAAATAGGTATTGTACTACTACTACTACTACTACTACTACTAATTCTAGCTCATCTTCATCATCTAGTAAAAGTTCTTCTGATCCGCATTATAAAAATAAATCAAAACCAAGGCTTATCAAAAATGGAAAAACTCCAGTAGGGTTTAAATAATTCCAATTTAACTAAAAAAATCGCAAATTATTAGGTGTAATAGGCGACAGTTTTAGGCGATTGTAGTTGCATTTTTTTAAAATAGCACACAATTTTTAGTTTATAATAGTAGTGAAATTTATAATAAATGGTATTAGGTGAAAAAAATGGTAATTTTTACTCGCTTACTTAAAGTAATACTACATCTGATTTATCTCCTCTAAATTATTTTCTATTTTGACTTGTAAATCATCAACTGGTAAATCATTGACATCTGTACCAAAAGGGTCTTCGATTTCCTCTCCAATTAATTCGATTCCAATCATCGTGAAAAAAACCATCATCATTAAAGGTATGCACCACCAACTCATATCCTGAATAAAACCAAATGGAAGAGTAATCAAGTATATTAACAATATTCTTTTTAAGTGAATAGAATATCCGAAAGGTATTGGAGTGTTTTTAATCCTTTCGCAAGCGCCTAAAATATTTGATAGTTTTTCTATTTCATTTTCTAAAATAATAAGCTGCTCTCCGCTAATCGTTTTGCTTTTATAAGCATCTAGTACTATTTGGGACATTCTCGTAAGTAGTAAGTTCGGTTTGTGTTTAGCTGCTGTTAATTTTTGCGAAAAAGAAGAAGAAAATATATTGTCGATTTCTATAAAATTTTCATCTCTTAAATGCTCTTTCAAAATGTAGGGAAAATACTTTATTAGCGCTAATATTTCGTTGTTTTCCAGGTAACCTTTCGCCTTCATTGTGAAATGCCTGCAAGTATTCACTAATGCACCTAAATGTTTTCTTCCTTCCCACCATCTATCATATGCGGTATTGGTGCGGAAAACAAGTAATAAACCAATAACCAAACCTAGTACTGTGTGAAAGGTGGGTGATATATTGTAAAGTTGTATCGATGAGTACTTATGCAGAACAATAAATAAAGCTGTAAGTGCGCCATAAAGTATTACACTCCAAATCATACCTTCAAAGAAGTAGCCACTAGGTTTAAATAAAAACTTCCACCAAATTTTATTATTGTAATTCAACATATTTCTTATTTTATCTGTAAATATAGTTAACTAATAATGGGTGACAGTTACCAATGAAGTTTAATAATGTTAAGGCTTAGAGGATTGTTTTTAAGTTGTGGTTAATTTTTTAATAACGCGTAGCAGTTGGTTTTTATAAAATATGGCTTTGTATTATGATTATACAAAAAGGAATAAACAAGATCTAAAACGTATTAAATAGCACTTTTCTTTGAGTCACATTTGAGTCAGGTGAAAAATCACCTGCGCAGATTAATGGTAGTTACTTTTTTATTGGAAAAATAGGATTGAAAATTAAGTTTAGTGGTTTATTCGCTACTTGACTTCCTTTTAATATTTCTCCTATTAACAATAGGACGTCAAATCAAATAAATCAGGAAGTAAGGAAATTAGTCAATACTCAGGATAGTCAGTTTCGAAGAGTCTAAAGTGTAAGTAATTGAGATGAAAAACAGGAATTTTTTGTCCTTAAAAAACAAAAACCCATTGAAATCAATGGGTTTCGTTCTTTAATAGTGATCCAGCTAGGACTCGAACCTAGGACCGTCTGCTTAGAAGGCAGATGCTCTATCCAACTGAGCTACTGAACCATTTTTAATAGTGTGCAAAGATACACTCTTTTAATTGTTTTCCAACAGAAGAGTGAAAAAAAAGTGAAAAAAGTTTTAATTAGTTGAGTAATAAAAGAATGTAAAGGGATTCTTATTGCAACTAATTTTATTTAACTTTAAAAGGTTATGTGTAAAGTTATATTTTTCTTTTTTTTGATGGTTAATTTGTTGTCTTTCGGGCAATTAGAATTTGAGTTTGTATCAAACGAAGGGCAATTACATGGCAACGTTATTTATAAAGCGGATGTTCCATCCGGTGCTGTATTTTTGGAAGAAGATGGTTTGAAATATTCTTTTTACGACGCATCTTTTTTTAATGCTATTCACGCAGGAGATAATCCAGGGGATATCATTCACTTTCATTCTTTTAAAATTGAATTTGTAAATTCTAATCAAGCTGAGGTAGAACTTAGAAGTATTAATGAAGGATTGATTAATTTTTTTTTAGGAAATGATCCTGAAAAATGGGCTGAGGGTTTGAGAGGAGGTGGAGAGGTATATTATAAAGGTATTTACAATAATATCGATTTTAGGATTTATTCTAGAGGTGGAAGTTTAAAATATGATTTTATAGTTCAACCAGGTGGAAAGGTAGGTGATATTAATTTAAAGTTTCATGGTGTTGACGAGTTATTTTTATCCGAAGGAAATTTAAATATTGTGACTTCTTTAGGTACATTAATAGATTCTGATCCTGTATCTTCTCAACGGGGAGATAATGCAATTGCAACTAGGTTTATTGTTGAGGGTAATTCTGTGAGATTTTGGGTTGATGATTACGATGAGCGTCAATTATTAACGATCGATCCAGTACTTATTTTTTCTACTTATTCAGGATCTACAGCTAATAATTTTGGTTTTACAGCGACTTATGATGATAAAGGATATTTATATGCAGGTGGCTCGGTTTTTTCTCAAGGATACCCAACTACAAATGGTGCATTTGACGTGACTTTTAATTCTTATGCAAATACTGATGGGTTTGCGAATTTTGGAGGTTGGTATTGGGGTATATCAGATATTGGAATCACTAAATATAATTTGAATGGAACAACAAGGTTGTATTCAACATATATTGGTGGTTTACATTGCGAAGTGCCTCACAGTTTAATTGTAAATAATAGAGACGAGTTATTTATACTAGGAAGTACTAGTTCTTCAAATTACCCTACAACAGCGAATGCTTTCGATAAAAATTTTGGTGGAGGAACGGGTGCCAATTTCGCGAGAGGTATTTTTGTTAATTATACAGAAGGATCTGATATTGTAATTTCTAGATTAAGTAAAGATGGAAATGCCTTACTGTCATCCACTTTTGTTGGTGGGTCTTCAAATGATGGATTAAACTTGAATTCTGATTTAACTGCTAACTATGCGGATCAGATGAGAGGGGAGATTATCTTAGACAAGAATCAAAATGTAATTATTGGAAGTTCAACAGCATCTAATGATTTCCCTGTGACTTTAAATGCATATCAAAACTCATATGGGGGCGGAGAACAAGATGGTGTTATTTTTAAAATGAATGAAGATTTAAGTACTATGATTTGGAGTAGTTACTTTGGAGGCGGCGAAGCGGATGGAGTATATAGTGTTATAAAAAGTAACGATGAGAACTTATATTTTGCTGGGGGAACTAAATCTACCAATATTTCATTTCCCAGTGCAGCTTATCAAACTAATTTTCAGGGCGGAATTACGGATGGGTATTATGTGAAATTGAAAGATGATGGGACTTCAATGTTGAATGGGAGTTATTTTGGAAGTGATGAATATGATCAAATATATTTTGTTAGAGAGGACAAACAAAGTCAAATTTACTTTTTCGGTCAGTCTAATAAATATGGAACATACTGGATTAATAATGCGGACTACAATTCTCCAAATAGTGGTCAGTTCATTTCAAAGTTAACACTCAATCAGCAATCAATTGATTGGAGTACAAGTTTCGGATCAGGTGACAATAAAATTAATATTAGCCCAACTGCTTTTATGGTGGATTTATGTAATAAAGTATATCTTTCTGGTTGGGGATCTCCTGATGGGGGATTTGATCAGATAGGGGGTAGTGTAGCAAATGGTACTTCTGGTATGTACGTTACACCTGATGCATATAAAGGGATTACCGATAATAGCGATTTTTATTTAATGGTATTAGAAGATGATGCCTCTGAAGTGTTTTATGCTTCTTTTTTTGGAGGTAATGAAAGTCATGAACATGTAGATGGGGGAACATCTAGATTTGATTCTAAAGGTGTAATGTATCAATCTGTTTGTGCAGGATGCGGCGGAAACGACGATTTCCCAATATTCCCATCCAATGTTGTAGGGCCTACTAACGATGGAATATTTTATGATTTAAATGGAAATGGTTTCCCATATGGCTGTAATAACGGTGTATTTAAATTTGATTTTGGTATTCCTAATATAATTGCAGATTTCAATAATCCTGCTATCATTTGTGCACCAGGGAATATTGATTTTATTGACAATAGTAAAACTCAAAATCAAACAACTTGGGAATGGGATTTTGGAGATGGAAGCTTTAGTACTGATACAAATCCTTCTCATACTTTCAATACAGCTGGAATTTATGAAGTTAAATTGATTATTAAGGATCCTACAGCTTGTAATTTGATTGATAGTATTTTTAAGACGTTAACTATAATGGGCGAAAATGTTTACAATATGGGCACAGATACTGTTTGTTTAAATGCTGCATTGCAAATTGGATTAGTACCATATTCAGATACCTCAATAACTTATATTTGGTCACCCAGTATAGGGTTGTCTAATCCAAATATTTCGAACCCAATTGCCACTGTAAACAGTCCGTTAGATTACAAATTGATTATTAAAAATAATAATTGTGCTGACACTCTGTACCAGTCTGTTTTTCCATTATCTACTCCTTACACAATAAAGGATACAATTAGTTGCGTTGGCTTAACCGACAAGCTAGGTATATATGGTAATGGTAATTACAATAATTTTATTTGGAGTTCAAATATTAATTTTACCGATACATTAAATAGTGTTTTTACTGACAGTATTTTAAATTTTATCACACCAAATTATGCAGCGAACTATTACATTAGAGCAACCGATATAAACAGTTGTGTTATTCAGGATTCATTAGATCTTACAGTAGCGGGTTTTAAGAGTGCGCTTCCTGATATCCAAATTTGCAGAGGGGATACGATTGAAGTTTCTGATACTTTGAATTCAAAGTATATTAAATCCTATAATTGGACGCCTTTGGATTCTATTATTTTAATTAAGGATGGAGTCATAACGTTAGCTCCATTTGATACTATAGAATATACCTTAATAAAAAATTATGGATTGTCTTGCGCGGATACACTTACAGTGCTTGTAAATGTGCCTTTTTTAAAACCTACTATTCTAAATGATACGTTGCTATGTAATAATAAAAATGGCTTGATTTTAAAATCTGATAACATCGAATATTATACAAGTGTCTTGTGGAGTTCAAGTAACCAATTTGCAGATACGCTATCAACTTCTACTGAGTATTATAAAGTGTTAAGTTTTGGGATAAATAAAACATTCTTAAAGTACACAGATATTTATAGTTGTAGTTATAAGGACAGTATTAGTATTAGTAATGTTAATTTTGAAATTGTAACAACTTCTGACTCTGTTGTTTGTGGGACATCAATAGCTAATGCTGAAATTATTAATTATACCTCCGACCGTTTTGACTCCTTGATTTGGAATCCCGAAGATATAGTGATTGGTAATTCAAGTGAATTACAGATTAGCTTGAATGTTAATAAGGATATTAACGATATTTGGGTATATGCTATTGATACAAATGGCTGTGTTGACGCTGACACTGTATTGGTTTTAAATTTATCTGTAGCAGGAACCGATTTGCCAGACAATTCAATTTGCGCAGGAGATTCAATTCATATTGGAATTGACTTTGACAATACAAATGGTGTTAGTTTCGAATGGTTTCCAGATATAAATATGTCGGATAAAAATAGTCCGTTTCCATTAATTTGGGTAGGGGATACCACAACCTATGGCTTAGTAATTAATAACGGAAGTTGTGTTGATACTTTTTATCAGACTATAAATGTATCCACAGTTGAGGTAGAGGCATTTGGTGATACAGTAGTATGTAATTATTTAGGTCAGTTGGCAGTTTTTGACACTTCACAAATTGGTTTGATTCATCATTGGAGTTCCAATAGTACATTTTTAGATACATTATTGATGGGATTAAATCAGAATAAATATACATTTATTCCTAGTTTGGGAACAACAAACTTATATGTGAATGTTAAGGATGTAATTGGTTGTTTTGCTATTGATTCTGTTTTAGTAGAGCGTTATGATTATGTTGTTAATTATACTAAACAAAACGATTTATGTTTAAATGATACCTTAACAATAATACCATCGGGCTATTTCGAAAATGATTCAGTAGCTTTTACTTGGGAACCAGACAGTTTACTGATTTCGATGATTGCTGATACAATTGCAGTTGTTAGTCCGCCACCGGGAAGCCATCAGGTATTTGTAAACTCAACAAGTACGCATGGATGCTTTGTTAGAGATACAATCAATATAGATATAGCTGCTTATGACACTTCATTTATAAACTTAACAGCCAGTTTTGATACCCTTATTAAAAATCAATATTCCGTGCTTGCGGCAGTTCCTACAGGAATGGTTTATGATTGGGAACCAACCAATCCAATTATTTCAACAGACTCAAATACGATTAGTGTTTCAGTTAATAAGACCACTACATTTACCGTTACTGTATCGGATTCAATTAATCAGAGATGTCTCAGAACAGACTCAATAACTATTTACTTTATTGATGCAATTTGTGGTTCACCATACATATATGTTCCCAATGCTTTTACACCAAATGGCGACGGTGAAAATGATATAATGTACGTAAGAGGTAGGAATATTACTGATTTATATTTTGCAATTTATAATAGGTGGGGAGAGCTTGTTTTTGAAACGAAAGATCAAGCGGTAGGTTGGGACGGTTATTATAATGGAATGAAAGTAGATCCTGCTGTATTCGATTATTACCTGAAATTTAAATGTGAAGGTAATGAGGAGAATTTTATGAAAGGAAATATTACGGTTATTAGGTAAGATAACTGCCCGTTTTAGATTAAAAATTAAAAGTGAGTTGCATACTTTTTTTTGTTTCTTTTTCGAAATTTGATATGCTGAAACCAATCAATCTAACTCCTTGGTCAATGTTTTCTATATTATTAAGAAGACTGTTTGCAATTTTTTTCATCGTCTTAATCGTTAAAATTTTATCTGCCAAAGTTTTGCTTCTTGTAATTTGAGAGAAATCAGAGTATTTTATCTTTAGCGTTACAGTATAACCAAACTTATTAACCTTTTTAGCTCTTTCATGTAATCGATCGATCACGCTAAGTAATTTTTCTTGCAGTAAAATAACATCAGTAATGTCTTTTTCAAAAGTTGTTTCAGCTCCAATTGATTTCCTTTCTCTATTCGGGTTTACAGGACGGTTATCAATTCCTCTTACCAAATTATAGTACGCTTTTCCTGCTTTTCCAAAATGTTGATTTAAGCGTTGTTCTGATATTTTTTTTAAGTCGTTTCCATAAATAACTCCCATTTTTAGCATTTTTTGCGCGGTAACCTTACCAATTCCAAAAAACTTTTTAACTTCCAATTTCTCTAAAAAAAGCACAGCTTGAGAAGGTTTAATAATGAAAATTCCATCAGGCTTATTAATATCCGTTGCAATTTTAGCAAGGAATTTATTATATGAAATTCCAGCTGATGCAGTTAGGTTGAGTTTGTTTTTTATTTCCTCCTTAATCATTAAAGCGATCTCGGAAGCTGTAGAAATTCCTTTGTGATTATTTGTAACATCAAGAAATGCCTCGTCGAGAGATAAGGGTTCAATGAGATCTGTATATTCAGCGAAAATTTCATTAATTTTCACAGACGCTTCCTTGTATGCTTCAAATCTTGGCTTAACAAAAATAAGCTCACTACAAAGTTTAAGCGCTGTTCTGGAAGGCATAGCTGAGCGGACGCCATATTTACGAGCTTCATAACTAGCAGCAGCAACAACCCCACGGTTTCTATCTCCGCCAACAGCAATCGGTTTTCCAGCGAGTGCTGGATTGTCGCGTTGTTCAACAGAGGCAAAAAACGCATCCATATCAATGTGAATAATTTTCCTTTCGATAAGGCAAAAGTAGACTAATTGTATATAAATTGTAAAACTGTTGATATTTAATTTTTTCAAACGATTTAAATTAAACTCTGTGGTCAGATTGTAGCCTTTTACTATTGTTTTATTTTTTCGTAAAAACACTATTTTTTTATCTAAAATTTTGAAAAATGTTGTTGATATATTACTATTTATTCTTGAAAATAAAAGATCACTTAACGAAGTTTTATTTGGCTCTACGTGAAATGATGCTCAGTTGGTATTAGATGTTTAGTATTGTTAATGTATACTGGTGGAGTAATATTTTTCTTATTTTTTTGTAATTGGTTAAAATTAATTTGTAAATTCAATTTGATCTTAAAACAAATTTCATGAGGAAATTATTGATTGCGCTATCGTTTTCTTTACCATTATTAATTGTATCATGTGATCCGGTAGAGGTAATAGAATCAATTGAAAGTAACAACTCTGGTTTCTGGGAAGTGCAATGTACTTCAGTTGATGCTACTGTAGATACTGAAAATTGTGATTCCGTTTGGATTAGTTATCCAAGCGACACAACCTATAAAGATGATTGCCAGGAAAAGGTTTGTAATGATCCTGTTATTACACTCTTCGATCCTGTTTGTGGATGTAATAACGTAACTTATTCCAACAAATCTGAAGCAGAATGTAAAGGGATAATTAATTATACATTAGGAGCCTGCGAAAATAAATAGAAGTGTTCTTCTGGTGATAATATTCTAAATAAAGTTCTAACGGTAAATTAAAAATGACTTCAGTTTAGCTTGAGGTAATTCTTTATATAGATTATCATTATTGTAACTGGCATGGACCTTCTACCTTAAAATACTTCCAATCTACCCAAAAAGTAGCACAAGGTACTATTGAAGCTATACCCGAAATAAATAAAATTTTAAAACTCCATTTTTGCTGAAAATAAACAGGCAGTAAAGCCAAACAATATAGTATAAATAAAACTCCATGAACGATTCCTGGAATTTTTACAGCATTTAAATAGCCCCCCATATATTTTAGAGGCATTGCGATAAAAAACAATCCAATACATGAAATTCCTTCCAAAATAGCCAGTATTTTTAACCTTCCTAATGCAGTTTTTAATTCCATTATCCTCCTTTTCTTTTAACGATATAACCATCAGCTTTTAATAATTCAACAATTTTATCTCTAAAATCTCCTTGAATTAAAATTTCACCATTTTTTACAGCTCCACCAACACCACATTTTGATTTCAGCGTTTTCCCCAAAATTTTTAAATCTTCAGTTGATCCTATAAAACCTTCTACTAAACTAACTGCTTTTCCCTTACGGTTTTTCTTATCTAAACTAACGTATATTTTTTGCTGATTGGGAGGAAGAGTTTCTTGCTCTTCATTTTCGTTATACTCATAATCGTAATCTTTACTCGTTGAGTAGACGGTACCTAATCTTTCTTTCCAATCTTTTGCCATGCTAACTAATTTGAAACAAAGGTAAAATAATTCGAGTAATTAAAGCAGTGGTGTATGTTATTGTGAAAGCCCATATTACAGAGGCTAATATTAGTGTAGGGATTGCCATTTTTTGTGTATTGAAATACTTCCCAACCAATAAAGCCCCAATAGGAACAGATATAATTCCAATAGTCATACTTACGCCAAATAAACCGAATTTATTTTTAATGTTAATTATTTTTTTGTTTCTAGCTGTAAATATTTTTTTGCCTTGTTTTCTAGGTTTCGTATTAATTTTATCAAGTCCTTTACCAATATAAAAGAAAATAATAGATCCTGTAACTGCTCCAGCGGTACAAATAAAGGCCACCTCCAAAAGTGAAGGATATAGGTTGGGTAATAAAACTGCTCCAATAGGCGTGAATAATAGTTTTAAACCACTAAAAACAAATAAACCAATAGCTTCAACGAAGTTCATTTCCATACCACAAATTTTACAGCATATTTGTTTCTAAGGTAGTTATATCAATGATTTTTATAATGTTTTTTGAAATAAAAATTTTTAACGGTACTATATATATTATGATAGGTATTAAATATATTTGAGGAACTGTGGCAAAAGTTTCTTTTTTAATGTCATTTTTTTCACGAAAAAACTAGCTTAATTTTTTAATCAAGTCCCAACAAGCGTATTTAATTATTCTATTAGAATTGTAACTCAAATAAACAACTTTGAGTTTTTTTCCATTTTGTTTATTGATTAATTAAAGTATTTAAGCAGTTCGGGTAATAATATTTGTATGCTTAAAATTATTATTAATCTACAATATATTAGCTTCTGTATAATTTAGGAAGTACAATAGACTACTTTTTAAAAAAAGTAGCTATCTTATAGACTGTTATTTTTAAGTTAATATTTTTCTTAGGCTATTTAAGATTGTTGTTTTTGAAAATCTTTCTTGCTAAGAAGTCAAAGCCTAACTTAAAAAATTAATCTAACGTTTTGTAAAGTATGATTACTACTTATTTATTATTAAGAAAGCAAGTTGTGTTTGTGCTTTTTGGATTATTACCATTGATAATGTCAGGTCAATCACCTACAGGGGAAATTGCTACATGGAAAAACGATGCAAAAGGAGCTTACACAATTATTCATGATGATTATGGAGATCCTGGTGTAGACGGTATTTGGCAATATGCTGATACGATTTGTTTTAACAGAGGAATCAAATTTACTTTCGGTGCTATTGCCAACGCTTGCGAATCAACTAGGGGGATAAATGGTTTTTCTAACCCTTATGGTTATGCTAAAGATGTTATGATGGCACAGCATAATCATGAAATAATCAGTCATTCACACACACATGATTGTGCCGTTGGAAATGCTGAATGGTCGCCATGTGATGAGGGAATTGGTCAAGCTTGGGGAGAGGATGTAAATGGGGCTAATTTTCAGCAACAAATAAGAGAAGCACATAATTCAATAGAGAATAATACAGGATTTACACCAAAATATTACATTTATCCATATGATAGATTTACAAATTCAGCAAATGATACATTGAAGAAAATGGGTTATCTCGGCTCCAGAACAGGTTGGAATTCTCCAAGAGTGGGAGATGCTAGTTTTCATAATAATGGTTATGAGAATAATGATTTAGATAGTTATTATCCGGATGCGGATGGTTTTTTTAGGACGTCGGTTCAAGTTTTTGATGCGTATGATCAGAGCCTTAGTGTTGAAGGACAGATTACTGTATTAAATAATGAGGTTGACAATGCAATAGCAAACAGTTTGTGGGCAAATAGAGAGTTGCATAATGTTGGTGATTCAGGTTGGGGAAGCGTAAAGGTGGAAGCATACCGATCTCATATTAATTATCTTAAGAAAAAGGTTGATGCTGGAGATTTATGGGTAGGTACTGTTTCTGAATTTTTAACTTATCAAATGCAAAAGTTGAAATATGAACCAAATATTAGTTATGATCAAGCTGCGGATAAAGTTTTAGTTTCTTGGGGGATTGTAAATCCGAAATATAATGTAAATGTTAGTTCTTATTTGCAAGATTTATCGGTGAAGAGTCCAATTACTTTAATAGTTAATATGGACGGTTTAGTTGGTGATTGGGTTGTTAAACAGGGCGCTAATATGATTGTGGATTTTTGGAAGGATAATGGTAATATGTATATAAATATATATCCAAGTGATGGGGATATTGAAATTTATAAAAGTGGAGCACAAACAAATAAAAGACCTTACGTTGATAATTCAATTGCTGATTACACAAATTTAGAAGTGAATTTTAGTTCCTTTCTAATTGATTTGAAAAATGTATTTGAGGACGTTGTCACGGATGACATCAACCTTATTTATACTTATTCGGGAAATTCATCAATTAATTTATCGATTACAAATGGGATAGCAACAATTTCTTCTACTAATGATTGGGAAGGAACCGAGTTAATTACTTTTACAGTTGAAGATGAAGAAGGTTTAACTGTTTCTGATGAAGTGTCTTTTACAGTAGTTGACCTTTTTGCTGGTCAAACTCCATTTGGGGGAAATCCAATCAGTATACCAGGTCGAATTGAAGCTGAAAACTATGATTATGGCGGTCAAGGATCGTCTTTTAATGATATAAATACGAGTTACGAACCAGATGCATCAAACAACACATATAGGCCCAATTCTGATCCTGATGTAGAACGCATTTCTGGTAATAATTATGGTGTGGGTTATGTTGAAGATGGAGAATGGTTAGAGTATACAATTAATGTTACAGAATCCGGATGGTACAATTTGTTTTATAATATTGCACAACCTAAAAATACATCTAATTCGCCAGTAGGTAAAATTACTTTGTTAATTGATAATAAAGAATGGGTAGGACCTACTGATATGAAATACACAGCTAGTTGGACTTCTTATGAGGAAGTTGAGTATACGAATGCTGTTTATCTTGCAGCTGGAAAACATTTACTAAGAATTGAATTTGAAGTAGGTAATGTAAATATTGATTACCTAGATATTTTAGATAGTCCAACTGGTGTTTCAATAGCTTCGTCTATTTCTGATTTTAAAATATTCCCCAACCCAAGTACATCAGTTTTAAATCTAAAAGGAGACTTTAAAGAAGCTATTATTTTTAATCAGTTGGGTGAATTTGTAACGAAGACGTCAGCCACTACTATAAATATTGCTAATTTCCATGATGGAATCTATTATGTGAAATTTGATAATACTTCAAGAGCAATAAAGTTCGTCAAAACAAGGTGAAAAGAATTCAATTTTGAGAGGGTACTTTAATAAGTGCCCTTTTTTGTTTTACAGCAATAATGTATAAAGTTATTTAACTGTCCGATTGATGAAGGAAATCCTGCTAAGGTATATCTTTTTAAAATGCTTTTGATTGGTTATATTTGGTGTAAATTATTTAGTGAGACGACTTATCTACATATTTATTTTAGGTTTTTTATTGATCTCTTGTGGAGAGGACACAGAAGATGTTGAAGTGTTTTATTCAACCGGTAAAATAAAAGCAAAAGGTAGAATGGTTGGAGATGCTGAGCATGGTTCGTGGAGTAGATATTATGAAAATGGCAACAAAGAATCTGCTGGTGAATTTTATTTTGGAACTCAAGTAGGAGATTGGACTTGGTGGTATAAAAATGGAAGAATTAGAGAGAAAAGTCGTTTTGATTATGGCGAAGCAACTGGAGTTTCTATGCGATATTATGATAATGGTAAGTTACGTATTGAGGAAGAATGGGAAAAGGATTTAAGGATTGGTTTTTCTAAAGGGTACAATAGTAATAGTTCTATAAATTACATCGGTAAATATAGAGATGGTATAAAAGACAGTACTTGGGTTTTATATTATGATAATGGACAAGTTGAGGATAGTGTAAAGTACGACTGGGGAATAGAGCAAGGTATCGGAGTGAAGTATTTTAGTAATGGTGTTAAGCGTGAATTTGGACAGTGGAAGAATGGTTATAAATATGGCGTTTGGCGGTATTTTTATTCAAACGGTAAAGAAAAATTAAAAGGTGATTTTTCAGATGCTGGATGGCGTGATGGTAAATGGATGAAATATGATAGTTTAGGTTTACGTGATTCTGTAGTTGAATATAGTAATGGATTTATTGATACAACTTACGAAGCTTTGCGAGACACCTTTAATATAGATTCTATTAAAGTGAAAAATTACGAGTTTAAAGATTATAAAGATAATGGAAGTGATGATGGATCGTTTTCTAAAATATAGCATTAATGAAGATTCCAGATAACAAATTATCATCAGTTAAATCTTTTTTTCTTGAAGAATTAAAGGAGTTCGAAGAGGCTAATATTTTTTTTTCAATAT
>MDTF01008771.1_pt1 | contig 35849 bp, 29 predicted proteins | sample 811191 | NCBI WGS metagenome assembly MDTF01 (sample SAMN05326649, study PRJNA326480) | marine metagenome | isolation source: seawater | place: Southern Ocean | collected 2011 | reverse complement strand
TGCGTGAAGCTTACTCTTCTTTGGGCCACCAGCCTCGACCCCAACAAACTCTACTTGTTGCTTGTTATAGTCCATAAACTCATTCCAAAATCCAGCAGCTGAGCTTCCGCCACCTACGCAATTAATTAATTTTAATTTTTTTGGAATCTGTCCAAATTCTTTATTCATTTGAATAATAAGTTCTCTTGATATTTGAGCCGTACTCCAAGCACATATTTTAATAAAAATATTAGGCCCAACGGTGCTTCCTACTGCCATATGAGTAGTGTCACAATTAGAAACCCAGTACCTCATACACTCGCTAACGGCATCAACTAATGTCTGGCTACCTGAATATACTGGAATTATTTTGGCACCATTTTTTCTGATAGCATCACAGTTTGGTTTTTGACGTATAATATCCTTAGCTCCCATAAAGATTTTACATTTAAGACCAAATTTCTTTGCAGCCATACTAAGCATTTTCCCAGCATACCCAGCACCAGTATCTCCAACAATATATTTTTTACCAGCACGTTTACAAATAAGAGCATGCACTACCGCATTGTAAATTTTATGAGCACCACCATTCGCTTCAGAAACTACCTTTGCATATATTTGAGCTCCACCTAGATGATTTGTTAAATGATTTAATTTAACAAAAGGAGTAGGAGCACCAACGTAATTTTTAAAAAAAAAATCCCGCTCTTGAATAAATTTTTTATCGTAACGCAGTTTTGCAAATAGTTTTGTAAGATCTTCAACTGGTTTTTTTAAAGTTTCTGGTATGAAATTTCCACCAAACTTTCCACCATACATATAATGCTTATCGTGCTGATCTATGAGGGGAATTTTTTTTCTTATTTTAAGCATATTTTTTAACTTCTTCCATAAACTTTTCAATTTTCTCCAAATCTTTTATTCCTGGTTCAGATTCTAACCCACTTGAAATATCTAATTTAGATGTAAATTGCAAAGCTTGATGCGCATTGTTAATATTAATTCCTCCTGCTAAAAAATAAGAGGCAATATTTCGATTATCTAATAAATTGAAGTTAAATAACTCAGAATGCTCCATTGCAGGGGTATCCAGAAGCAAGTCATCTGCATCTGGGAAGGAGTCAAGCTGTTGTAAATCTTCCTCTGCTCCTATCTTAATTGCTTTAATGATTTTTAGATCGGATCTTTTTTTTATTTCTAGGATTCTTTGATTGGTTTCAGATCCGTGTAATTGCAAAAAGTCGACACTACCTTTGATAATATCAATTACAGTATCGTCTGGATTGACTGTTACCGCAACCTTGTATGCTTCAAAATGAGATATTTCTTCCATTAATTCTACCAGTTTGTAGGGAGAAATGTTTCGGGGGCTTTTTAGATAATCACAAACAAATCCTAAATATTTTGCACCAGAATCTACAGACATTTTAATTGCATTATAATCTCTCAATCCACATATTTTAATAATGGTTGCCATTTATTTTAGAGATGCAATTAATTTTTGAATATTTTTTTTGATGTTACCATTGGTTATACTTCTTCCAATTACAATTCCTGTTGCACCATTTCGAAAAGCTTGAGGGGGTGTCATAACTCTTTGCTGATCCCCCTTTGAATCTCCCTCTAATCTTATTCCAGGAGTGATAATTTGCATTTTTGTACAGATAGTTTTTGTAGATTTTGCTTCATGGCCTGAACATACAATTCCATCTAGTTTGGCCCTTTTTGCTAGAGACGCTTGTTGTATGACAATTTTTTTAATTGATTTAGTGTGCCCTGTTTGCTTAATAGATTTTTCAGAAAACGAAGTAAGGACAGTAACTGCTAAAATTTTTAATTTTTTATTAGTTTTTGCCGCTGCTCGTTTTGCAGCTTGCATCATTTCCATTCCACCTGAGGCATGAATAGTTAAATAGCGCACATTAGCTAAATCCTTAAGAGAATGAATAGAAGATGACACAGTGTTTGGTATATCTTTCAATTTTAAATCTAACCAAACGATATGTTGCTTTGGTAATTTAGAGATAAAGCTTCTTCCATGCTTAGAATTAAAAAATTCAAGTCCGAATTTATAGCCAATATTTAATGAGCTATTTTTAGTTAATTTTATTATTTTTTTTATCTTAGATAGACTGGGAGTATCGCAGGCAATAAAAATGGTGTTATTTTTTCTAGTCAATTATTAACCTCTTCGTTGATATTAATGTTTAATAGCTTAGAGCTTTTCCAGCTTATCTTTCGTTTAGCTGGGACTTCTACAGATTCTCCAGATTTGGGATTTCGTGCAGTTCTTGGCTTTGCAGTTTTGGTTTTTAACATTCCAAAACCTCTTATTTCAACATTGTGTCCAGAGGCTAATTGATTGGACAAATATTTAAAAATACTTTCTACGGTCTTTTCAATATCAGCATTTAAAATTTTTGGGTATTTAGATTGCAACTCTTGAATGAGTTCTTTTTTAACAAACGTCTTCTTTTCCATTGAAACTAGAATAGCTTATTGATTATAAAGAATAAAGTAAGAAAAAAGAGATTGGCTAAGCAGTTTACTTATCTTCTTTTTTCTTTAGGGCAGTTCCAAGAATATCAGCAAGAGAACTTCCTGAGGTAGCTGATCCATACTTTTCTACCGCTTCCTTTTCTTGCTGCTTTTCAAGTTCTTTAATAGATAGCTTCACTTTTCTTTGACTTAAATTAAGATCTGCAATCATCGCATCTAGAGAATCTCCAGGAGCAAAACGGTTTGGTCTTTGATCTGCCTTATCTAAAGCAATGTCTGCCTTTTTGATAATAGTTTGAAATCTTTCCTCTCCAGCATTTACTTTAATAGCATTGTCTAACACCTCAGCAACACGAACAGTAAGAACATCTCCTACTTTCTTGTCATCAAAGAAGTTAAAAGGATCTTTTTTAAGAGCTCTTATAGAGCCATTTATTTTATCATCTTTAATATCTATAATTTTTACCTTAACCTCATCTCCCTTGTTGTAATCATCTAGATCTTTAGAGGTTTCAGCAAATGATATTTGTTTATAGTGTACAAAAATGTCGATATCGTTATCTCCCGTATTCAGGAACAAACCAAAGTCTTGTTTGTTTACTACTTTTGTATCTGCAATAGTTCCAACTGGATATTTAGACAGAAAGTCTTCCATCGGATTTGGCTGTGTATCTTTATAGCTAAAACTAATTTTTCTCTTTGCTGTATCTACTTCTTTTAATCTAACTTTAGCAACATCACCCACTTTAAACATTGATTTTGGACTCACATTTTTTTGCATATGCTTCATTTCACTAGAATGAATTAAGCCAATCACTCCCTCATCAATTTCAGCAAAAGCTCCAAAGTCAGAAAGCTTAGTGATTTTCACATCGTAGTCTGATCCTACTTGGTATTTTTCACCAATAGTTATAAATGGATCCGGCAACATTGCTTTAATTGAGAGACTAATTCTTTTTGTCTCTAGGTCTATTTCAATAATTTGAACCTTAACTGTATCACCTACACTAAACATTTCATTTAAGTTTGATATTTTTAAATGACTAACTTCACTAGAGTGAAGTAGGCAGTCTAAGTTTTCAATACTAACAAATAGTCCGTAAGAAGTAATTGCTTTAACATTTCCTTCTACAATATCATTGAGTTTGTATTTTGAAATAACTTGATCTTTATTTTGATTTTTAACTTCTTCCAAGATAGCTCTTCTAGAACTAATCACGTTCATTCTAACGTTATCAATTTTAATGATATAAAATTCTAAAGGTTTGTTAATAAACTCGCTTGGACTTTTAATTGGGCGGTCACTCAGTTGAGAAGAAGGACAAAATGTGAATATTCCGAAAATCTCTACAATGAATCCACCTTTAACAGAATTTTTTACCAAGCCAGAAACTTTCTCTTTATCGGTAAATGCATCTTCAATTTTTTTCCACGATTTGGCTCTTCGAGCTTTTTCAACACTTAATACAATGTCTCCAACTTTATTTTCTACTCTTTCAACATAAACTTCTAGCTCTCCATCAACTGCTAAATTATCTAACTCTTCCCTAGATAGTTCGGACTTGTCAATCATTCCAGACGACTTTCCTTTTACATCAATAGTAATAAATTTATCTTCAATTTTCTCAACTCTACCTTTTATAATAGTATTTTCTTGAACAGTTCTTTGAGATAGGTCATCATTCAGCAAGGCTTCTAATTCAGCATTACTTTCGTTATAAACTTTTAGCGGTTGTTGTATCAATATTTCTTACTCTGAACCTTTCTTATTAATCTTTGTATTTTTACAAAGGTGGATCTTATATTGCGTCCTGTATTATTAATCAAGATAGAGTCTTTAGTTTTAACTAAAGGACTGTTGGACCTATTTTTGTCAAGATAGTCCCTATTAGCAACACTTTTAAGCACTTCCTCAAAAGCAATATCTTTGTTTTTTGATTTTAATTCTAAAAATCTTCTCTTAGCCCGCATTTTTAACGGTGCATCTATATAGATTTTTAAATCTGCACTTTGAGCAACTTTCGAGTTAATGTCTCTACCGCTTACGAACACATATTGGTAGGGATTATTAAAAATTATATTTCTTTGAACAGGTAATAGAGCGGACCTTATTTTTGGTATTTTTGCAATTGTAGATACAAGTTTATTTATTTTTTGACTATGTAAGCCGGAAGATTGTAGCTGCTTTAATGTTATTGTTTGAGCAATTGCTATCAATTTTTTCACATCTATTGCCTTACTTCTTTGACCAAGATGTTTTTTTGCAAGAAATCGATATAGCAAACCAGAATCTAGAAATAAGCTATTTTTTATTTTAGAAACTGCGTATTTTGCTACAGAAGTTTTTCCAGACCCTACAGGTCCATCCATGCCAATAATAATTTGTTTAAATTTTTTATTTTTAATTTTCTGAATATCACTTAAAAAATTAGGATAGCTGACATTAGCAGATTTAAAATCTTTAATTAAAACTTTCTTTTTAGACACCATGGCCATGACAGCAAAACTTAATGCAATCCTATGGTCTTTGTAGCTATCAATTGTAATTAGCTTATTCGAGTAAAACTCTTCACCCAGACCCAAGATGGTCATGTCGTTATTGTTTCTTTTGGTTACTATGCCAATTTTTTTTAAATTATTTTCCATAGCCAAAAGTCTATCTGACTCTTTAATTCTTAATTCTTCGAGCTTAGGAAAAAAAGTTTCTCCATTCGCAAAAGAAGCAGCAATCATTAAAATAGGAACCTCATCAATAATATTAGGAATAATTTCTTTATTAATTTTAATTCCTTTTAGCAAAGAGGACTTTATTTGTATTGTTCCCACTGTTTCTCCGTGTTGTTTTTTTTTATCTAATATTTTAATGGAAGCACCCATTTTTTTTAATATGTTCAAAAAACCAATCCTTTTAGGATTTAATAAAACATTAGGTAGGGAAAGATTGCTATTTTTACTTAGCAAGGCAAGAACGATTAAGAATGCAGCAGAAGAAGGGTCTCCCGGAACTACATACTTCTTTTCTGCTTTGAGAAATTGCTTTCCTTGAATTTTAATTATTTTAGAATTTTTTTTATTTTTTATTTTAATTGGATATTTTAAATATTTAAGCATCAGCTCAGTATGATCTCTTTGGAGATTGGGAGCCTCAATGGTTGTTATCCCATGACTGTTTATTCCAGCTAAAATACAAGCAGAAACCATTTGGGCAGATGGCTTATCAACTATCAGTTTCGATTGAATAGAATCTGGATATCCTGCTATTTGTATAGGTAAATAATTTTTATTTTTCGGATAAAATGTTGCAAAAAATTTTTCCATTAAAGGAATAATTCGTATAGGTCTTTTGGATAAAGACCGATCACCTATTAATTTCACATCCACTTCTGACGTTGCCAGCAATCCAGTGAGTAATCTTAATGTAGTTCCACTATTGTTAAAGTTAATAGTTCCTTTAAATTTTTTAAAACCGATACCAAGTCCAAAAATTTGATAATGATTAGAGCTTATTTTATGAATTTGAACCTTAAGTTTTTTAATAGCCCCAATCGCAGTTTGAACATCCTCCCCACTGGAAACATTGTACACTTCTGAAATTCCGTAACTTTGTGAAAGAATTATAATTGATCTAATGCCAATAGATTTATCTCCAGGCAAATGCACTGTTCCGTTAATAGAAATGTTATTTGATGGTAAAAACCACTTTTTATTTGCCATTTAGAGTAGAATTATATAAACGCACAGCTAATAATACAAATTAATTATATGGCAGATAAAAACTGGGGAATAAAAATATTTTGTGAGTGTGGAGCCAAATATTATTCCATGAACAAGAAAGATAATATTATTTGTCCAACGTGTTCAGCCGCCTATGTTCCGGAAGATTTAAATACAAAACCAAGCCCAGTAATAACACCGAAGCCAGAAGTTAAAAAAAATGATGAACTGGCAAATATAGATGATGCGCCAGACGATTCGTCGGTTGATGACATTATAAGTTTAGATGATCAAAAGGAAATTGAGGAATCTGAGGAAGAAAAAAAACCTGGTTAAAACCTAAAGTTTCCGCCCAAATAATATTTAATAGCATTTTTATCTTTAGAAATTTTTTCAGTTGTTCCTTCAACTAATATTTCACCACCTTTTATAATGTAAGCTTTATCTAGAATGTTTTCTATTGCCCAATAGTTATGGTCAGTGATTAAAATAGAAAGACCAGCCCTTTTTAATTCAAGAATAAACTCCTTTAAAGAATTGATAGATAGGGGGTCTAAAGCTGCACATGGCTCATCTAAAAGCAAAGTAGTTATATTTGGATTGCATATTCTTTGAAGAATTGAAACTTTTTTGTATTCTCCTCCCGAAAGCAGATCTGCTTTGGTATCTTTTAAATATCCCAAATCAAAATATCCAAGCAAGCTCTCAATTTTTTGATTAATTTTTCCCTCATCTTTCATATGAAGTTCTAAAATTGCATACAAATTATCTCCAGCGGTCATATTTCCAAAAAGCCCCTTATGCTGTTCTAATAAGCTTATTCCACCTAAGCTTCTTAAGTGGATTGGAATGTTGTGTATTTCGCTGTTATCAAAAATAATGCTCCCACGGTCTGGAAATATTTTTCCAATGATCAAATTAAATAAAGTTGTTTTCCCTGATCCGTTGGGACCTAGCAAACCTACAATTTTCCCAGCTTCCAAAGTTAAAGAAATATTTTTTAAAATTGGTCTGCTCCCAAGGGATTTAGAAACTCGCTGAACTTGAAGTGTTTTATTTTTATCTTTATTTAAATTGAATATATTATTTTGGTATTCTTTTTTATTTTCAATAATGTTAAATTTTTTTTCTAAAACAAAAGGTTTGTTTTTTAAAATTTGGGTTGGTTTGTTTTGAATTATTTTTTTTGTGGGGAGTGCAAATTCTTTTTTCAATATCAATATATCAGAATTTGCTCTTTTATTTATTTTAATAAAATTATTTTTTTTTTCTATTGTGGCTTTAATAGATATTTTTTTTTTTTTCATTTAATTTTTTTTGCGATTACTCTATCTTTTGATGAATTCATAGTTGCTACAGTGTTATTTGTTATTGTGTCAATTTCTATCCTATCACAATAAACAATATGTGATAAACCCATAGTTAAATCCTTCATCACTACAGCGCCTGAAATCATAATAATATTTTTTGAAGAAAAATGTACGGCTTCATTTGAAGTAATTAAGTAATTTTTATTTTTTATAATTACATTCTTTTTGTACGATATTATATTTTTTTTTTTATCAAACATCCCAATTTCAGATTTAATTTCAATTAATGAGTTATCTTTTTTTAGTTTTGTTACAGAGTAGGGAGCAATTAAATTAATTAATTCTGGTTTATCCGAATTCAAAAAAGACTCTTTGGCTTTTGTCGTAAAAATTTGCCCCTGATTATTCTGACTTTTGTATTCAACATTTGTAAAAGTGTTCTTATTTTTAATTTCTTTATCTGTTTCTTTAGAGGGTAAGCTTTTGACTTTTATAGATCCCTCATTTTTTCCTGGAAGATAGTAGTAGCTATAAAAAAAAATAAGAGAACTCAAGCAGAGTAGAATGATTTGAATTTTTCTACCAAGTCTCATTGGTTTATGAGCTTAAAAAAGACAACACATCATGCATATGAACCAAGCCATGAAGCTTTTTATTTTTTGTAACTAAAAGAACTGTAATTTTTTTTCTGTTCATTATTTTTAGTGCTTCAGTAATCATGCAGGTATTTGAAATATAGGTCGGTTTTTTGGACATAATATCTTTGGATTTTTTAAGAAATATGTTTTTAAATTTTTTTATCGCTCTATTGATGTCTCCATCTGAAATAAAACCACATGACTGTTTTCTTTTGTTTGTAACTATAACACAACCAAGTCTACCTGATGAAATCTTCATTACTGTTTTTTGTAGAGAGGAATCTTCATCGACAAAAGGAATGCTTTTTCTTGCAATCATTATTTGGGAAATATCAGATAAATTTTTACCTATTGAACCACTTGGGTGAAGTTTACCAAATTTATTTTTATTAAATTTATTTTTAGTAGCTAGTGCAATGGCCATACAATCACCAAGCGCAAGTAGATTGATGGAACTGCTAGTTGGAATCATGTTTAAATTCTCATTGCCTGCTTCAGCAACCTTAGGAATTAAAATTTTTACATTACTTAATTTTATCAAATTAGATTTTAAATTCGAACTAATTCCAATTATTTTTATCTTATTTTTTTTGGCATAATCTAGAATACTGTTAAGTTCAGAGCTGTTACCACTAAAAGATGCTATTATTAAAATATCCCCTCTGCAAATTGCACCCAGAGATCCATGTCCTGCATCCGTAGGGTCTAAAGTAAAACTTGCAATGCCAATTGAAGAGAGCGTGCTTGAAATTTTTTCTAGAATTTTAGCAGATTTTCCAACTCCGCAACAAACAATTCTACCTTTGCTATTGTTAATTGTATTTACGGCTTGAGCAAATGAGATATTTAGAGATTTGGAAAGTTTTTTTAAACCTTCAATCTCAGTCTTAATTACTTTGTTTGCTATGTTTATAGTATTTTTATTACTCATATTAATGACTGAATATATCTTCATCCCACCCATTAAGATCAAGTTCAGCTCTGGTACTTAAAAAATTAAAACAATGCTTCGCAAGCTGATCTCTTTTCTCTCGCTTTAACATTAAATCTAATTTTTTTTTGAGCTTATGAAGATACAAAACGTCTAAGGCCGCATATTGTTTTTGTTCTTCACTCAAATCTTTTAAACCCCAATCGGAGGACTGTTGTGACTTATTAAGAGTAATATTTAAAAGTTCTTTAGTTATGTCATAAAGACCATGCTTGTCAGTGTACGTTCTTCCAAGTTTAGAGGCTATTTTGGTGCAGTAAATATTTTCTATTTTTACATTTAGATAGTATGTGAGTATTCCCAACTCAAACCGTGCAAAATGAGCAATTTTTAAAATATCATTATTATTAAGGATTTTGCAAAGGTTAGGGCTTTTGTAATTATTTCTGTCAAATTGAATTATATAAACATCATCATCACCAGAGCACAGTTGAAGTAAGCAAAGCTTATCTCTGCCTTTGTAATTAAGTCCTAAGGACTCAGCATCAATCGCTACACTTTGTGCATTATCTAATTTGTGATTTTCAGGTAAATCGTTTTGATATAATGTAATGTTCATTGTCATTGAAATTTAAATGTTCAATTACAGATTGTATATAGTATGATTAAAAAAAATTACAGAAAAACCGTAGGTATATTTGGTGGCACAGGTTTTATTGGAGAAGAAATAGTCCAACATTTAGTAAAAAACGGTTTCAAAATAAAAATTGCGACAAGAAACGTTTATTTAGCACAAAATTTGAAAGTTTATGGAGATATTGCTCAAATCGAGTTGCATCAGGTAAATTTAAAATCAGAGGAATCTATCAAAAAATTTCTCCAAGACTGCGATGTATGTATAAATTTAGTCGGAATTCTCTTTGAAACAAGATTGCAAAAATTTAATGAACTTCATACAAATTTTCCAAAAAAAATAGCGAGCATTTTTTCTAAAAGCTCCAGATCTAATTTGATGATACATTTTTCAGCGCTAGGTGCGAATTCCAATTCCAATTCCGATTATATTAAAAGTAAATTTTTAGGAGAAGAGGAAGTCAAAAGTAATTTTGTAAACAGTACAATAATAAGGCCTAGTATAGTTGTTGGTCCAAAAGATAGTTTTTTTAATATGTTTGCAAAGCTTGCTGGGCTACTTCCTTTAATTCCTCTAGTTGGTTCTGGTGTAAAGTTTCAGCCCGTATATGTAGGAGATGTTGCCAAGGCAATTAATGAGATTATTGTAAATAACATCTCTAAAGAAATTTATGAGCTTGGAGGAAAAAGCATTTATACATTTAAAGAATTAATAGAACTGCTTTTAAAAGAAATTAGAAAAAAACGAATAATACTTCCCATTCCTTTTTTTGCGGGAAGAATCCAAGCAATGCTCTTCCAATTAATGCCAAAACCTCTTTTGACCCTAGATCAAATTAAAATTCTTGAAGAAGGAGATAATATTTTGTCTGGAAAAAATAAAACATTTAAAGATTTAAATATTGAAGCTAAGAGCATTGAGAGCATTCTCCCTTTATATTTAAAAGTATATAGACCAACGGGCCAATTCACGGAGTAGAGTAATAATAGGTTAGCAAAACTACACCTAAGCATATTCTAAAAATTACAAATATATTTAGACTAAAAGTTTTCAAAAAAATTAAAAAATATTTAATTGTTAAAATTGAAAATATAAAACTAAAAAAAAATGCAAACAAATATACAGAGCTAAAAGAATCCTCATGTAGTTGGGTAATTTCATAAGAACTCAAAATAAATGCCGCAGATAGTGTTGGAATAGATAGTAAAAAAGAAAATTTTGCTGCATCCACTCTACTAAATTTTAGAAATCTCGCTCCACTAATGGTAATTCCACTTCTGGATGTTCCAGGGATTAGTGCTAAGATCTGATATATGCCAATGATAAATGCTTCTTTATTAGAAATAGATAATGTAAGTTTTTTTTCTTCTTTATTTTTATCACTGACAAAAAGAAGAATACCAAAAAAAATAGTCGCATAACCTATTACCGCAATATTCATTATTTGTTCGATTAATCCAAAATATTTTAATAATCCTCCAATCACAACTACAGGAAGAGTGGCTATGATTAGATTAATTAGCAGCAGATAGTTTTTCCAAAGACCCAACAAGTCTTTGTAAAAAAAAATAACGACAGCTGCCAAGCTCCCTCCATGCATAGATGCATTAATGAGTAGATTATTATTTTTGATTTCTAAAATATTTTCAAAAATAACTAGCAGTCCAGAACTTGAAACCGGAATAAATTCTGACATTCCCTGGACAGCAGATAAAAATAAAATTTTAATAAGATAAATTTCAGTCATTAATCGATTCTTATGCTTTGCAGGATGTTTTGACCATTTCTATATAATTAAATTTAGTAAACTTATGCGACTTAATTGTATATAAAATATAAAAAGCTATCATTTATCTAAATAAATCGAGAAAATAGGTATCAAAACGATACTAAAAATACTCTTGTTTATGGTATTTTTTTTGTAATTTGAATAAAAAAAGTGTTTAATGTAAATAATTATTATGTCAGAAAAAATGTTAAAATTTGTTGGTATTTCCAAAGAAACGCCCACTAAAATTAAATCTAATGAAAGAAAAGAAAATTTTCACGAAATTTATAAGGAATTTATTGAAAATAAAGCTTCGGAGCAAGCAAGCAGGTGTTCTCAATGTGGAACTCCATTTTGCCAAGTTCATTGTCCCCTTCATAATAACATCCCGGACTGGTTAAAACTTACAGCTGAAGGAAGGTTGGAGGAAGCTTATCGTATTTCATCTTCTACCAATTCTATGCCAGAAGTTTGTGGATCGATATGTCCCCAAGATCGTTTGTGTGAGGGTAATTGTGTGATTGAACAATCCGGACATGGAACAGTTACAATTGGAGCAGTAGAAAAATATATTACTAACACAGCCTGGGAAAATGGGTGGGTTGAAAAAATAAATCCTCCTCAAGAATTAAAGGAATCAGTTGGAATTATTGGTGCAGGACCAGCTGGACTGGCTGCAGCAGAGCAATTAAGACAAAAAGGATATCAAGTTACAATTTATGATCGTTATGATCGAGCTGGAGGACTTCTTATATATGGTATTCCAAACTTTAAATTAGAAAAATCAGCAGTGCAAAGAAGAACAAAGTTGTATGAAGATAGTGGCGTTGTTTTTGTTCAAAACTTCGAGGTAGGAAAAGATTCTATGTTAGAAGAACTAAAAGAAAAGCATGATGCAATTTTAATTGCAACTGGAGTTTATAAGCCAAGAGAACTTAATATTCCAGGCAAAGATTTAAAGAATGTCTTTCCTGCAATGAAATTTTTAACCGCATCTAACAAAAAAGGTTTAGGAGATGATGTGCCTGATTTTGATGATGGTACTTTAAATGCTGAAGGAAAAGATATAATTGTTATTGGTGGCGGCGATACAGCAATGGATTGTGTACGAACTGCAATTAGACAAAAAGCAAAATCTGTCTCATGTTTATATCGAAGAGATAAAATTAATATGCCAGGATCTGCAAGAGAAGTTCAGAATGCAGAAGAAGAAGGAGTAAAGTTTATTTGGCTATCAAGCCCTAAAGAGTTTGTTGGAAATGAAAAAGTGAACAAGGTTATTTATGATAAAATCAAATTAGGAGAACCAGATTCTTCTGGAAGACAATCTCCTAAAGTTATTGAAGGAGCGCAAGACGAGTTACCAGCAGATATGATTATAAAATCTTTAGGGTTTGATCCTGAGGAAATTCCAAGTTTATTTTCAGAACCAGAATTGAAAGTTTCTAAATGGGGTACTATTAAAATAGATCTAAAAACTATGAGAACAAACATCAGAGGTGTATTTGCTGCTGGTGATATAGTAAGAGGAGCTTCTCTTGTGGTGTGGGCTATACGGGACGGGCGAGATGCGGCTCAAGAGATTCACAAATACATAAAAATAAAAAGCCAACAATTTCAAACTAAAGTGGCGTAATGAAATATTTGTACCAAAAAAACAAACAGCTCCTTGAAAGTAATCACGTCAATATTCAAGAGCATGATGCTTGCGGTGTTGGTTTTGTTGCATCTATGAATGGAAAACCTAGAAGAGATGTCGTTACAAATGGAATCAATGCCCTAAAAGCAGTTTGGCACAGAGGGGCCGTGGATGCTGACGGAAAAACAGGAGATGGGGCTGGTTTAAATATTGAGTTTAATAAAGATTTCTTCGAAGACAAGATTGCTTCCACGGGGCACACTATAAAAAAAGATCAGACTCTTTGCATTGGAATGGTTTTTTTACCAAGAAATAATTTTACGGAACAGGAGCGTTGTAGAACGCTTATGGAGCAAGAGCTTCTTAAAAATGATCTCTATATTTTTGGTTGGAGGCAGGTGCCCACAAGCCCAAAAGTGTTGGGCCAGAAAGCTAACAACACGAGACCTGAAATAGAACAATTATTATTTGCCACAGATAAACAGCTTTCTTCAGAAGAACTAGAAAGAATTTTATTTTCTGTCAGAAAAAAAATTGAAAAAAGAGCTACCGAAGAACAGCTCCAAGATTTTTATATTTGTTCTCTAAGTTCTAAAACTATTATTTACAAAGGAATGTTTTTAGCTGAACATATAAGTGATTTTTATCCTGATCTTTCTGATGAAAGGTTTGTTTCTAGGTTTGTTATTTTTCACCAAAGATTTTCAACAAATACATTCCCATCGTGGGAACTTGCGCAACCTTTCAGAATCTTGGCTCATAATGGAGAGATTAATACTTTAAAAGGTAATGTGAATTGGATGAAGACACATGAGGCTGGAATGGAAAGTAATCTAATTGAAAACATAGATGATTTAAAGCCAATAATTAAATCAGGAAATTCTGACACTGCATCATTAGACGCAGCATTTGAGTTATTAGTTCGAACTGGAAGATCTTTGCCTATTGCAAAAATGATGCTGATACCAGAGGCTTGGTCTAAAAAAAGCAAAATTATACCTAAAGCACATAGAGACATGTATAATTATTTAAATTCTCTAATTGAACCTTGGGATGGACCAGCAGCAATTGCTGCCTGTGATGGTAAGTGGCTAGTAGCAGCTTCTGATAGAAATGGCTTGAGACCACTTAGATACACGATCACTAAAGATAAACTTTTATTTGCAGGTTCAGAAACTGGGATGATCCCAGTATCTGAAGACAATATTTTATTTAAAGGAAGGGTTGGACCTGGACAAATGATCTCCTTAGATTTGGATAAAGGAAAGTATTATAGTGATAAAAAAACAAAAGATCATTTATCAGAAAATCCTATTTATAAGAAATTTGCATCCAACCACATTGAGTTAAACAAAATGTTAAATGAAATTAAAGAGAAACATTTATTTGAAGGATCGGATTTAAGAGAAAGACAATTTTTAGCAGGTTTTACTATCGAGGACTTAGAAAGTATATTACACCCAATGGTCAGTGACCAAAAAGAAGCAATTGGATCAATGGGCGATGATACTCCAATAGCTGTTTTATCAAGTAAATTTAGGCCTCTTTCTAACTTTTTTAGGCAAAATTTTAGCCAAGTAACTAATCCTCCTATCGATTCTTTAAGAGAAAATAGAGTTATGTCTTTAAATACAAGATTTGGAAATCTAGAAAATATTCTAGATGATAGACTTACAGAGCAAAAAAGCTTTGTTCTGGAAAGCCCCGTACTATCAAATTCTCAATTTAAAAAATTATTTGAATCGTTTGATCAAGAAGAAATTGGGATGATAGATTGTACTTATGATAAAAATGACGAAGAACTAAATCTTAAATCAGAAATTGAACGTATTAGAGAAGATGCTGAAATTTCTGCAAGATCAGGAAAAAAACATTTAATTATATCAGATAAAAATATCTCTAAAGGTAGAATAGCCATTCCAACTATTCTTGCTGTAGGAGCAGTGCAATCGCATTTAACTGAAAGAGGGTTAAGAAAATTTGTATCTATCAATATTCAATCTTCAGAGTGTTTAGACACACATTATTATGCTGTTTTAATTGGAGCGGGAGCTACTACTGTGAATGCTTATTTGGCAATTGATTCAATTTATCAAAGATTCCAAAAAGGGTTGTTTGAAAAGTTAACTTTTGAAGAATGTGTTCATCGATACATCAAAGCTGTGAATGATGGATTGTTAAAAATAATGTCTAAAATGGGAATTTCTGTTATTAGTTCATATCGTGGAGGGCTAAATTTTCAATCACTGGGTCTTAGTCGAGGATTGGTAGCTGATTATTTTCCAGGACTAGAATCTAAAATATCAGGAATAGGACTTTCTGGAATTGAAGACATGATCAGAAAGCAGCACGACAAAACATACTCAGAAAATATTATAACTTTACCGATAGGTGGTATTTACAAATATCGTCATGGGGGAGAGACTCATGCCTATCAGGCAAAAACTATTCATCTTTTGCAAACAGCCGTAGGAAGAGATTCTTATGAGCTGTTTAAAAAGTATTCTAATTTAATAAGCGAGTTACCTCCAATTCATTTGAGAGATCTTTTAGATTTTAGAAAAAATAACAAGGCAATTCCACTTGAGGAAGTAGAGTCTGTAACCCATATTCGAAAAAGATTTGGTTCAGGAAGCATGTCATTGGGAGCATTGTCAAAAGAAGCCCACGAAACTTTAGCTATTGCTATGAATAGAATAGGCGGAGCCTCTTGTAGTGGCGAAGGTGGAGAGGATGAAAACAGATCTATATTAAGAGAAAATGGTGATAATGCAAATTCTAGAGTGAAACAAATAGCTTCAGCGAGATTTGGTGTTACTGCCTCTTATTTAAATAATTGTAATGAGATTGAAATTAAAATGGCTCAAGGTGCAAAACCAGGGGAAGGGGGCCAATTACCAGGGTTTAAAGTAACAAAAGAAATTGCAAAATTAAGACACTCAACCCCAGGAGTTACATTGGTTTCTCCACCACCACATCATGACATTTATTCGATCGAAGATTTAGCCCAATTAATTTATGATTTAAAACAAATTAACTCTAAGGCTAGAGTTGGAGTTAAGTTGGTTTCTTCAAGTGGAATTGGAACTATTGCAGCGGGTGTCGCTAAAGCAAAGGCCGATATTATTTTAATTTCAGGACACAATGGTGGAACAGGTGCTACACCTCAGACTAGCGTCAAATATGTGGGCTTGCCATGGGAGATGGGTTTAACGGAAACTAATCAAATTTTAACTCTTAATAACTTAAGACATAAAGTTGTTCTACGAACAGATGGAGGAATTAAAACGGGTAGAGATGTAGTAATAGCTGCCATGATGGGAGCAGATGAGTTTGGCATAGCCACCACCAGTTTAGTAGCTATGGGATGTATCATGGTTAGACAGTGTCATTCCGATACTTGTCCAGTAGGGATTTGTACGCAAAACGAAGATTTAAGGAAAAAATTTACTGGCACACCAGAAAAAGTAGTTAATCTTTTTACATTTGTTGCAGAAGAGGTAAGAGAGATTCTGGCAGAGCTAGGCTTCAAATCATTAGATGAAGTTATTGGTAGAACGGATTTATTGAGACAGGTATCTAGAGGAGCTTCTAACTTAGATGATTTAGATTTTAATCCATTGTTAGTCCAAGCAGATCCTGGAGACAATCCTAGATTTTGTAAAGACAAAATTAGAAATGAAGTTCCAGATACTTTAGATAAGCAAATTTTAATAGACACTTTGCCTTTAATACAGAGTGGTCAAAAAATAGAGATGAGTTACACAATTAAAAATACTGATAGAACCGTAGGAGCAAGACTGTCTTCTTACATGGTGACTGATTTTAAAAATAATAAATTCCCTGAAAATCATATTAAAATTAAATTAAGAGGTTCAGCTGGACAGTCTCTCGGAGCTTTTGGGGCAAAAGGAGTTAAGTTTGAAGTCATTGGAGATTGCAATGATTATGTTGGAAAGGGTCTTTCAGGTGCTACTATATCAGTAAGACCTCCAAAAAGCAGTAACCTTGAAACTAACAAGAACACAATTATAGGAAACACTGTTTTGTACGGAGCAACATCAGGAAATTTGTTTGCATCAGGACAAGCAGGTGAAAGGTTTTCAGTTAGAAATTCAGGCGCTACAGCAGTAGTAGAAGGAGCGGGTACAAATGCGTGTGAGTATATGACAGGTGGATGCTCAGTTATACTTGGAGAATTAGGTGATAACTTTGCAGCCGGAATGACAGGTGGTATGGCATTTGTTTACAATCCAGAGGACAATTTAAGCGATGTAATCAACTCCGCTTCGGTAGTTTGGCAAAGAATTGAAACTAAATATTGGGACAATTTTCTTTATTCTCTTATTCAAAAACACATACAAGAAACGCATTCAGACTATGCTAAAAAAATTTTGGATGATTGGGAGATGGCTAAAGAACAATTTTACCAAATTTGCCCTAAGGAAATGTTAGATAAGCTAGACAACCCCATTTCTTTAAGAGAGCCAGAAAAAGAAGCTGTCTAAAAATATTAAACTTTTTTGTTTTGGTTTTGGCTTAACTGCAAAGTACTTAACCAAATTTCTAATAGATAGAAATGTTGATTTTGATATTTCAGGAACTTCTAGATCTAAAATTCAATTTTCTGACAAAACAATAGAATCTTATTTATTTGATAGTAGCAATTTTGATCCAGAGATTGAGAATAAGTTAAAAAATGTTACTCATATTTTAATTTCTACTCCTCCGGAAGTAGAGAGGGTTATTATTAAGAATTTCTTAACTACATTGAAAAATAATAAAAATTTAAAATGGGTAGGTTATCTATCATCAACCAGTGTTTATGGAGACCATAAAGGTGATTGGGTTGAGGAAACTTCTAATACACAGCCAACCTCCGAAATGGGACTGAAAAGAATTGAGGCAGAAAAATTATTGTTAAACTCTAATTTGCCGGTGCGCATTTTTAGATTAGCTGGTATTTATTCTTTAGAGAGGAGCGTGTTTTCACGATTAAAAAAAAAAAAAGTAAAAATTATTAATAAGAAAGAGCAAATTTTTTCTAGAATTCATGTAGAGGATATAGCGCAGGTTTTGTTCTCATCTTTTTCCAAATCAAAAGATAAAGATATTTTTAATGTTAGCGATGATGCACCCTGTTCATATAAAGAAGTAGTGCAATATGCAGCTGCACTTTTGCAAGTGGAGATGCCACAAGAAATCAATTTTGAAGATTTGGAAAATTCAAAAATGAAAGATTTCTATAGAGATAGAAAGAAAGTGCAAAATTCAAAAATAAAAGCGATGGGAGTTAAGTTAAAATATCCAACCTTCAAAGAGGGGTTAGCAGCTATCTTTAATCAAATTAGTTAGTTGGTTCTTTATTTTTTTTAAATCTTCAGTTTGGGATAGGTTGTGATCGCCATTCTTTTGAAAAGTTATTATAGTGTCATTTGATAGCAATGTTTTTGTTAATCGAATGGAAAAACTTACATCTACAACTGTATCTTTAAGCCCATGAAATAACCGAACAGGAAAATTGCATTTAATATTTTTATTTAGAACTAAATGCTTACTTCTATCGAATATTAATTTTTTTGATATAGGGTAAGGATTTCCATAAGAGCTTGGCATAAAATAAACTTTTCCACTTTTGATTATAGATTTTGTTTTTTTAGAAAAATTTTTCCACATTATTTCTTTAGTAAAGTCTGGAGCAGAAGCAATTCCAACAAAACCTTTTACAATTTTTTTTAACTTTGAGATCAGGGCAATACCAATCCACCCACCCATTGATGAACCTACTAAAATAATTCTTTTTGTTTTTACAACTTTTTCAATCAACTCTTTTGACTGATTAATCCAATCATCAATTCCATAGTCACTTAATTGACCAGAGGACTTTCCATGACCTGTGTATTCAAAAGCTAAAAAAGAAACCTGCTCTTTCTTAGATAGTTTACTCAGAACTTGAATTTTCTTTCCAGTCAAATCAGACATAAAACCATGAAGAAAAATTATAGTTACTGGTTTTTTACCTTGAATTAATTTATATCTAATTTGTTCTTTGTTTTTGCTTAAAAAGAAACTAATTTTGCTCATAATAAATACTTAATTTTTATCACAAGTCGAATGAATAAAAAAATAAGATTACTTCAAGTGATACCAGACATGGGAACTGGAGGTGCTGAGACAGGTTGCAAACATATTGCAGAATACATTTCCAGTACATGTGAATTCTCTTCTATTATGTCTTCTGGAGGTTCTCAATTAGATTCTATAAGCAAAAGTGTAAAAATATTTAAGTGGCCAACATCTAAAAACCTTGTTTTTATTATATTTAATATTTTTTATATTTTATTTTTAATATCTAAATACAAAATTAATATTGTACATGTTAGAAGTAGAGGCCCTGCTTGGTCTTGTTACTTTGCTTGCAAACTATCAAATACTAAATTAGTTAGCACTTTTCATGGAACGTACAACTTTGGATCTAACATTAAAAAATTTTATAATTCAATTATGATCAGAGCAGACCGTGTTATTGCAGGATCAAATTTTATTCTTAATCACATTCATTCAAACTACAATTCAAAAATTAATATAGATCTTGTCAAAAGAGGAATTGATGAAAATTATTTTAGTTCATCTCAAATTCAAGAAATAGAAAAAGAGAATCTAAGAAAAGAAATGGGATTTTCAGATAAAAATTTTTTAGTTTTGCTGCCAGGACGACTAACGAATTGGAAGGGTCAAAAACTTTTTATTGAATCTGCAATTGTTCTTAAGAAGCAAGATCAACTTTCAAATATCTTTTTTATTATTTTGGGTGATAGTCAAGGTAGAATTCAATATGAAAATAGCTTAAGAGATTTAATAGAATCCAATAAAATGGCAGACAAAATTAGAATTGTGAAGCCAATGCAAAACATGCCCTTGGCTTATGCATTTAGTGATCTAATCATTTCTGCATCCATAGAACCAGAGGCCTTCGGTAGAGTTAGCGTAGAAGCCCAATCAATGGAAAAGCCAATACTTTCTAGTGCAATTGGAGGTTCTTTGGAAACAATAAAGCCTGAGAAAACCGGTTGGTTATTTGACCACAATAGCAAAGAAGATCTTGCAAAAAGCATTTACAATATTTCTAAAATGAGCAAAGCAGCTCTTCAATCTTTAGGCAAGGAGGGTAGAAAAAATGTAATAGAAAACTACACTAAAGATAAAATGTGTCTGAAAACACTAGAAATTTATCAATCATTAGTTTAATAAATTCGTCAATGAGATCAGTATAACTTATATGCCAATAGTACAGTTGCCAGACGGCAAAAAATTAAATTATAATCATTCAACAACTGGATTGGAAATAGCTAAAGATATTAGCATTTCTCTATCCAAGAAGGCATTGGCTCTGCAGATTAATGGAGAGTATAAAGATTTAGACACTGAAATTGTCAAAGATTCAAAAATAAAAATTATTACTCTAGAAGATGAATATGCTCTGGAATTATTGAGACACGATGCAGCGCATGTTTGTGCGATGGCTGTACAGGAGCTTTTTCCAGGAACACAAGTTACTATTGGACCTGTCATCGAGAATGGGTTTTATTATGACTTTGCTCGAGAAGAACCATTCACTGACGACGATTTAATTAAAATTGAAAAAAAAATGATTGAAATTGTTGATCGTAATGACAAGACCACTAGAGAAGTGTGGGATCGAAAAAAGGCAATTGATCACTTCAAGAGTATGGGGGAGCATTACAAGGCTGAAATTATAGATTCAATTCCTGGGAATGAGGATATATCCATTTATTTTCATGGATCTTGGCATGATTTATGCCGAGGACCACACCTTCCTAGCATTGGAAGAATCGGCAAGTCATTTAAATTAATGAAAGTTGCGGGTGCTTATTGGAGAGGAGATTCTAACAATGTCATGTTGCAAAGAATTTATGGAACATGCTGGAAAACAAAAAAAGATTTGGATGAATATCTTCATAACTTAGAAGAAGCTGAAAAAAGAGATCATAGAAAACTTGGAAAAACTATGGACCTGTTTCATTTTCAAGAAGAAAGTCCAGGTGCTGTTTTTTGGCACCAAAAAGGATGGGCTTTATTTCAAACGTTAGTTGATTTTATGAGACAAAAACAATTAGAAGCTGGATACCAAGAGGTAAACACACCAGAAATTATTGATAGAGTTTTGTGGGAAAAGTCTGGCCACTGGGAAAAGTTTCAAGAATACATGTATACTACCTCCACACCTGATGAGAGAACTTTTGCAATTAAACCAATGAACTGCCCGGGGCATTGTCAAATATATAATCAAGGTTTGAAAAGTTATAAAGATCTTCCTTTAAAGTTATCTGAGTTTGGAAAGGTCCATCGATATGAGCCTTCGGGCTCTCTACATGGGTTAATGCGTGTCAGATCTTTCACCCAAGACGATGCCCATATTTTTTGTACAGAAGATCAAATCACGGAAGAGTCTGTTAAAGTTACAAAACTTATATTGGATATTTACAAAGCATTTGGATTTGAGAATATAACTTTAAAGTATGCGGATCGTCCTGCAAAAAGGGTTGGAGATGATTCAGTATGGGATCAGTCTGAAAAGGCATTACTAGAAGCGATTAAGGCTTCTAAAGTTGACTATACAATCAATAAAGGTGAGGGAGCATTTTATGGACCAAAAATTGAATTTGTCTTAAGAGACGCTATCGGCAGAGATTGGCAGTGTGGAACTTTGCAGGTCGATTTAAATTTACCAGGCAGATTAGACGCAACGTACGTTGATAAAGATGGTAAGAAAAAAAATCCAGTCATGTTGCACCGTGCATTATTTGGCTCATTAGAAAGATTTACAGGAATTCTAATTGAACATTATGCTGGCAAATTACCTCTTTGGTTATCTCCGACTCAGGTTGCCATATTACCAATCAATGATGAGCATCATGACTATGCAAAAGAAATATTGAATCAGCTTGAAAAAATTTCAATAAGACCTATTATTGATCTAAGAAATGAAAAAATTAATTATAAAATTAGAGAACACTCAGTTGGAAAAATTCCCATCTTAATGATTTGCGGTTCAAAAGAAGTTCAAAATAAAACAATTACTTTGAGAAGGTTGGGTCAAGAAGACCAACAAACCGAAAGCTTAGAAAAAATTATTTCGAGTTTATCTAAAGAGTCTCAAGCTCCAAAAATCTAGAGGTATTCTTATTAATAAAAATTTTCAATATAATCGAAAGCCTAGAGATCGCGGTCCAAAAACTAACAACAACATTAGAGCTTCCGAAGTGCAGCTGATCGGACATGATGGAGATAACATAGGAATTGTTCCCTTGGGAGAAGCCATCAATAGGGCGCAAGAAGTAGGATTGGATTTAATTGAAATTGCAGCAAATACAAAGCCACCTGTCTGTAAAATTATGGATAGCGGTAAGTATAAATACGAGCTACAAAAAAAAGCTAATTTAGCAAGAAAAAAACAAAAAGTTATCTTATTAAAAGAAATTAAATTAAGGCCCGTAACAGATGTACACGATTATGATTTTAAAATTAAAAATGCAGTAAAATTTTTAAAGAATGGAGATAAAGTAAAATTTACAATTAAATTCAAAGGTAGGGAAATGGAGTTTATAAAGGCTGCTTACGATTTAGTTAGAAGAATAACAGAAGATGTTAAGGAAGTAGGCAAGGTTGAGCAGTCTGCAAAGATGGAAGGTCGTCAAATGACCCTAATAATTCAGGCCTTATAGACAATCGATTTCTGTTGTTTTCAAATCACAATTTTTGTATAACCCCGTTACATTTTTATGGCAAAATTAAAAACTAAAAGCTCTGCAAAAAAACGTTTCAAATTCACGGCTACTGGAAAAGTAAAAGCTCCACAAGCTGGAAAAAGACATGGAATGATCAAAAGAACAAATGCGCAGATTAGAAAATTAAGAGGCACTACGGTTTTATCGAAGCAAGATGCCAAGATAATAAAATCCTTTATGCCCTATAGTGTAAGAGGATAATATGGCAAGAGTCAAAAGGGGTCAGGCAAGTCACCAAAAGCATAAAAAAGTTTTTAAACAAGCCAAAGGCTTTAGGGGAAGAAGAAAAAATACAATTAGAGTAGCAAAACAAGCTGTAGAGAAATCTCTTCAATATGCCTACAGAGATAGAAGAAGAAATAAAAGAATTTTTAGATCTTTGTGGATTCAAAGAATTAACGCTGGAGTTAGAGCGGAAGGTTTAACTTATTCTAAATTTATAAACGGTTTAATTAAGTCTAAAATTAAAATTGATCGTAAAGTATTGGCGGATATTGCCTACCACAATCCCGAAACCTTTAAATCTATTGTAAAAAAGGTACAATCTCATCTAAATTAAATTAAAACTTTTAATTTTTAGATGAATAATCTGATCACACTAGAACAAGAAATTTTTGCCAAATTTTCTCAATTAGAATCTAAAGAAAGTTTAGAAAAGTTAAAAATAGAAATTCTTGGAAAAAAAGGCACTCTTTCAAAACTGTTCCAGGACTTGGCAACTATTGATAAGGAGAAAAAAAAAGAATTTGCCTCCCAGCTAAATATTCTAAAAACCAAGGTTCTAGATCAATTTAACATTCTTCACACAAAATTTGAACAAGAAGAGATTCAAAAAAAATTAGAAAACCAGACTATAGATATTGGTTTATCAGCACCAGGAAAACCTCAAGGAAAGATTCATCCAGTCTCACAAGTAATTGATGAACTGACTTGTATATTTGCAGATTTAGGTTTTTCAGTTGCGGAAGGGCCGGATATTGAAAATGAATACAATAATTTTACAGCCTTAAACACACCACCCAATCATCCAGCACGTGACATGCATGATACTTTTTATTTAGACGAACAAAAAGAATTATTGATGAGAACTCATACTTCGCCTGTTCAAATTAGAACAATGTTAAATGAAAAACCGCCCTTAAAAATTATCGCACCCGGAAGAACCTACCGATGTGATAGCGATCAAACACACACTCCAATGTTTCATCAGTTAGAAGGTCTGTATGTTGACCAAAATATAACTATGGCAGATTTAAGAGGATGTTTAGATTATTTTTTAAAAAAATTTTTTGAAGTAGATCAAATTAAAATGCGTTTTAGACCTAGTCATTTCCCTTTCACAGAACCTTCTGCTGAAGTGGATATTGGATATGAAATCAAAAATGGAAAGATCACCATAGGACAGGGTGATCAATGGTTAGAAATTTTAGGTTGTGGTATGGTGCATCCAAATGTTTTAAAGAATGCAAAAGTAGATACCAAAAAGTACCAAGGCTATGCTTTCGGAGTCGGAATTGACCGATTGGCAATGCTAAAATACGGTATTAATGATCTAAGGTCATTTTTTGATAGTGATGTGAGATGGTTAAAACACTTTGGATTTAATGCCAATGATGTCCCCACCAATTATAGAGGTTTATCAAAATGAACATCACTTTAAATTGGTTAAAAAAATACTTAAAGACAAAATCTACCACAGAACAAATTGGGGAAAAACTTACATCTATTGGTCTTGAAGTTGAAAGTATTAGCTCAGCCAAAAGTAATTTATCTAATTTTAAAGTTTGCAAAATATTAAAGGCCATTAAACACCCAGATGCAGATAAGTTAAAAATTTGCGACGTAGACATTGGAGATGGAAAAATTACTAAAGTTGTGTGCGGAGCAGTCAATGCTCAAGATAATTTAATTACAGTTTATGCCTCTCCTGGCACAGTTATTCCTTCCAATGGTATGAAGCTTTCTATTGCAAAGATTAGAGGAGTGGAATCTTTTGGAATGCTATGTTCAGAATCTGAACTAAACATTTCAGATAGTAGTGATGGAATTATGGAGCTAGACTCCAAACGTAAAATAGGCAAAAACTTTTTTAAAGAAAATTTAGATCCCATGATTGATATTTCCATAACCCCCAACAGGTCTGACTGCCTTGGAGTAAGGGGTATTGCTAGGGATTTGGCGGCATCTGAAGAAGGTACTTTTATTAAGTCTAAAAAGGAAACAATAAAAGTTACATCAAAAAAATCTATTCTAGTTGAAGTTAAAAAAGATTCTGGGTGTTACCAATTTGGAAGCTGTTACATCGAGGGTGTTCAAAACAAAGAAAGTCCAGACTGGTTAAAAAAAGATTTAGAGTCTGTTGGTCAAAAGTCTATTTCTGCAATTGTAGATATTACCAACTATGTAATGATAGACATGAATAGGCCGCTACACGCTTATGATGCCAATAAGATATCTGGCAAGATTATTGTCAGAAGGTCAAAAAAGAGCGAACATTTTGAAGCACTAGATAATAAAAAATATGAACTTTCTGCTGAAGACTGTGTTATTGCCGATCAATCAAAAGTTCTTGGACTTGGAGGAATTATTGGAGGAGTTTCTACTGGTACAGAGATGTCAACAACTGACATTGTTTTAGAAGCTGCAAGCTTCGATCCAATCACTATTGCAAAATCCTCTAAGAAACTTGGATTGTTAACAGATGCAAAATATAGATTTGAAAGAGGAGTTGATCCTATGTCTATAGAAGAAGGGCTGGTCAAAGCCTCAAAGCTAATACATGAAATTTGTGGTGGAAAAATTAGTTCAATTAAAGTGGCTGGAAAGTCTAATTATAAAGAAAAAAAAATTGTTTTTACCATTGCTAACTTCAAAAAATTAATAGGCTTTGAGATTTCTAGCACGGAAAGTAAAAAGATTTTGGAAGATTTGGGTTTTGGAGTAAAGAGTAAAAAAAACACATTAGAATTGATAGTGCCTAGTTTTCGACCAGATATAAATCAAGAAGTAGATATCATTGAAGAACTTATTAGAATTAAGGGTTATGACAATATTCCTCTTACCGAGCCTGATAGAGATATTTTAAAACCAGCTTTAAACTTCCATCAAAAAATATTTCACCATATCCAAAGATCTATTGCCTCTTTAGGGTATTTTGAGACTGTCACTTGGTCTTTTACTAATTCAAAAATAGATGATTTTTTTTCAGATAAAAAATTACGATTGATAAATCCAATATCTTCAGATCTTGACACCTTAAGAACATCCATGTTTTCTAATTTATTAATTCATGCAAAGAACAATACAGATAGGGGATATAAAGACTTAATGCTTTTTGAGGTTGGCCCTGTGTTTAAAGGAAAGCAGCCAGGACAACAAAATATTTTTGCATCAGGTATTGTCATGGGAAACAAGACAGAAAAAAATTGGATGATGAAAACTCAAGCCTTTAATGCTTATGACTCTAAATCGGATGTGATTCAAATTTTGACAGATCTTGGGATAGACAGCTCTAAACTAATTGTTGAAAGCAAAAGTAATTTATCTTTTCATCCTGGCAGATCTGGTTCTTTTTATTTAGGATCAAACAAGGGACCATTACTTGCAAGCTTTGGAGAAATTAATCCAATCATTGTTAATCGGTTAGAATTAGATAGTTATTCACCTTGTGGATTTGAAATTTATTTAGATAACATTGTAGAACCAAAAAGAAACCAAAAAGATACAAAACCGAATTATGTAGTATCAAAGTTTCAGGCAGTGGATAGAGATTTTGCTTTTATTATTGATAAGAGCATTAGTTCTAATGAGCTTATTAAAGAAGTTAAAAAGTGTGACCCTTTATTAATAACTAATATTAATATTTTTGATGTATATGAGGGTGAGAATATTGAACAAGGAAAAAAATCAATCGCTTTTAGCATCAAACTACAGTCCATGGAAAAAACTTTAGATGAAAAAACAATCGAAGAAACCAGTCAAAAAATTATATCTGCAGTTCAGTCTCATGTAGGTGGCACTCTCAGAAGCTCATGAGCTCTACAGAACTAATAAGAAATTTTTCTATTGTAGCTCATATAGATCACGGAAAATCTACATTGGCTGATCGTCTTATTCAAACCTGCGGTGGATTACAATCTCGAGAGATGAAAGAGCAAGTTCTAGATTCTATGGATATTGAGCGTGAAAGAGGAATTACCATCAAGGCCCAGACAGTTCGCCTGAATTACAAGCACAAAGATGGAAAAACTTATATTTTAAACATCATGGACACACCAGGCCATGTAGACTTTAGTTATGAAGTTAGCCGTTCATTAGCAGCGTGTGAAGGCTCTTTATTAATAGTAGATAGCACCCAGGGTGTAGAAGCCCAGACACTTGCAAATGTTTATCAGGCTATGGATAACAATCATGAAATCGTAGTTGTTTTAAACAAAGCTGATTTGCCAGCCTCTGAACCTGAGTTAGTTAAGCAAGAGATACAGGATGTTATTGGTCTAGATACCTCTAATGCAATTTTAGCATCAGGAAAAACAGGGATAGGAATTGAAGATATTCTAACTGCTATTGTAGAAAAATTACCGGCACCAATAAGTGAAAGCAATGACCGACTAAAAGCTTTGCTGGTAGATAGTTGGTACGACAGTTATTTGGGTGTTGTAATTTTAGTAAGGATTATAGATGGATATATTAAAAGAGATGATGAAATTCTTATGATGTCAAATGGTACAAAATATAAAATTGATAAAGTTGGTGTTTTTACCCCGAAGCCCATTAGCAAAGATAATTTAGGCCCTGGAGAAATGGGCTATATAGTTACTGGAATTAAAAGCGTTTCAGAAACAAAAGTAGGAGATACTATTACATTGTCAAAAAACCCTATTACAAAAGCGTTGCCAGGATTTAAACCAAGTAAACCAGTTGTGTTTTGTGGTTTATTTCCCGTAGACAGTTCAGATTATGGGCTATTAAGAGATAGTTTGGGAAAATTATCCCTAAATGATTCTAGTTTAATTTATGAAGCAGAATCTTCCTCTGCCCTTGGACTTGGTTTTAGATGTGGATTTTTAGGATTATTGCACCTTGAAATTGCAGTTCAAAGATTAGATAGAGAATATAATTTAAATTTAATAACCACCACACCGGGTGTGGTTTATAAATTAGAAAAAATAGATGGAACTAAATCAGACTTACAAAATCCTAGTAGCATGCCAGAGCCTAATTTTATTAAAACTATTAAAGAGCCTTGGATAGATGCAACATTAATTACACCAGATGAATACTTGGGTTCTATTATCAAGCTTTGTGAAGAAAAAAGAGGACTGCAAAAAAATCTGTCTTATTCTGGTAATAGAGCAGTTTTAAAATATGAGCTACCATTAAATGAGGTGGTTTTTGATTTTTATGATCGTTTAAAATCTATTTCTAGCGGTTACGCTAGTTTTGATTATGAAATTACTGACTATAAAGAGGGAGATTTAATTAAACTTTCAGTTTTAGTAAATGCAGAAACTGTTGATGCGTTATCTATGATTATTCATAGAGAGTTTGCAGTAAGACAAGGAAGATTAATATGCGAAAAATTAAAAGAGCTGATTCCAAGACATCAATTTCAAATACCTATTCAAGCAGCTATAGGTGGAAAAGTTATAGCTAGAGAAACAATACAGGGTTTTAAAAAAGATGTTCTAACTAAAATCCATGGTGGTGGAGCAAGAGATAGAAAAAGAAAATTATTAGATAAGCAGAAAAAAGGAAAGTCTAGAATGAAGCAGTTTGGTAACGTAGAAATACCCCAAGAAGCTTTTATTGGAGTTTTAAAAATAAATAAAGACACCTAATCGGAGAGATGTGAGAGCGGTTTAATCAGCACGCTTGGAAAGTGTGTAAACAGGCAACTGTTTCGAGGGTTCGAATCCCTCTCTCTCCGCCATTTTAGAAAATTTTTTTTGAAAAATTTTTAGTCATTTTTTTTAAAGAAAGATATTCCTTAATGTTTTCATTAAATCTTAAATTTCCGGCTATTCTTTTATTTAAACTATAATAATTAATTAAAGAATTTTTTTTAGTGTGCTTTTTATATATAGACGCATGTTTTTGGAAAATACTTTTTTTAAGTAAAAAAGATAAATTTTTAATATTTTTTTTAGCTATTTTATTTAAAAAAATCGAGATCCACAAATCATCATTAAAAAAAAACTTATTATTATTTTTGACATACTTGTTAAAAAATTTATTAATATTAACAAGAAAAGCTGTATTTATCATAAATCCATCAGCGCCCTGACCTATTTTGCAGTCCTTAATGTTATAAACGCAAAAACTATAACAACTTTCAAAATTTTTTAGAGCATTTAAATAAAAAAGACTGAGCATTTCTTTTTTATAAGTATGGTCATCATCAACCAAAACAACATAATCGTAGCTCCTCACTTTCTTGATTGATCCAAGCAATTTTGTTCCTGGCCCATTGTCTTTGCAAGTAACTATTTCTACATTCTTAAATTTTTGATTAAATTTATAAAATTTAGAATTGTAATTCGGAAATCTTTTATAAGATTTGGGTATGTTCAAGAAAATCTTATTAGGTTTTTTTGTTTGATTATTTAAGGATTCAATTGTTTTATTCACTGTTGAAAATCTAGAAGGAATAGTTGTTAAAGATACACAGAAAGTTAAAGGTTTATTTTCAAAGTTTTGATAATAGTAATCATCTTTGCCATCGCTAGAAATTTTGTAGATCTTTCTAAAATTATTTTTTTTGAGAAGAAGATTGGTCTCTTTAAAATTTCTACCAAAAATTTCAATTTGTAAAAAAATTTTATTTCTTTTTAATATTTTTAACATTCCTTCCAAAACGTTTTTTTCATGGCCCTCTACATCTATTTTTACAAAGACTATTTTATTTTGAATTTTTAATAAATCATCGCCCCTCTTAAATGGGGCGTATTCAGTATGCAAAGACGTGGTATCTTCATTGTTATTAGCAACTCCGAAACCTCCTTTCTGAATGTGACCATTTTTTATTTGAGCTTTCACCAGTAAATTTTTGGATCTATCAGATAGACCAAACGGGTAAAGTTTAACATTTTTAATTTTTTTATTTAAAGAAACATTTTTTTTAAATACAGAGCGTGTTTTTTTGATTGGTTCAAAAGCAAGAATTTTTATTTTTGAAAATTGGTCTCCAACAGTCAATGAGTAAATACCGCTATTTGATCCTATATCGAGGAAAAAGTGAGGTTTAATCTCTTTAATCTTTTGAATTAAAAAATCCATTTGTAATTTTTCATATTCATTATGAAAAAAAATTAATTGATCCATTGGCTCATTAAGATTAATAATTATCTTAAGATTATCAAATTCATAAATAAAAATATTTTTCTCAAGTACCTTGAGAATTCTTTTTATAATAGATGGAATAACTCTTTTAAATATTTTTATTTTTGTTAAATAGTTAAGTACGCTCATTGCAAATATTATTATCAGAAAATTATGAACAAAACAGTTATTATTGGATCTGGATTTTCTACAGCTGTACTCACCAAAGTTTTAGATCAAAATAGTAATCTTTTGATATTTGACAAAAGCAGAGGTCCAGGAGGGAGATCGTCTACTAGGAGAGTTGAAAATATTGGACTCTTTGATCATGGTCTTCAATATATTTCTCCAACAATAAAAGAATTTGATTTTTTTTTAAACCAAAATTTAAAATCCTCCATCAAGGAATGGAATGGCAACTTCCACGTCTTTGAAGAAGGCAAAACTATAGATTCAAAAAAGTATATTGGAAAATTGGGAAATAACAGTTTTGTAAAAGATTTGTTGTCTACAAAAGTTGAATATTTGAAAGAATTGGTAGGACTTGAAAGAAGAAATAATAAATGGACCTTGCAATTTAAAGATAAGGATATTCAAGATTGTGAAAGATTAATTCTAACTATACCTCTGGAGCAATGTCAAAAAATTATCAATCCTTTAAATTTAGGTTTAAATTTTAAAGGCTCTATGGAGCCAAATCTCACTGCAATGATTGCATTCAATAAGACCTTAAAAATTTCATCTGACGGAATAAGATTTAAAAAAAATTCTGTTCTAGGATGGGCTGGAAATGAAAGTTCAAAAGTAAGAATTGGAAATAATGAGAATCTCGAACTATGGACCTTGCAAAGTAGTTTGGACTTTGCAAAAAAATATTGCCATACATATAGAGGTAAAAAAGAAGAAGTTTTAGAATTAATGATTCGGGAATTTTTTACTTTACTTAAAATTAAGAATGTGGAGGTATCTTATAAAGATATTCATGGTTGGCTCTATGCCTATAAAAATGAGGATTTTTCAAAGAGTTTTTATTGGAATAAAGATATCAATCTTGGTATTTGTGGAGACTGGATGTGCGGCTCTAAAGCAGAAGATGCTTGGAGCAGTGCAACACTGCTAGGCAATCAGATCAATAATTCATAAAATTTTTTAATCAAAGTCACTGCTCTTTGGTCCATTCCCATTGTGGGATTAATTTCTTTTGTCACATAGGATATTCCCAGTCCATTGATTGGATCCGCAAACCCTAATGAGCCGCCCCAACCATTATGCCCAAAAGATTCTTTATGTTTTCCAAACATCCATCCTCCTCTTAAAATAAAACCTAGGTTACTCCATCTAACTGGAAAGTTTAAACTTAAATCTATTCTAGGTTTTGCCTCTTCTAAACATTTAATTAATATGCTTTGATTAATAATATTTTTTTGATTATTTTTAAAATCATTAGCTAGATAGTCATAAATGGAGGCAATAGCATCTGAATTCCCGTGACCACCCATTGACGGTATCTCGGCTCTTCTCCAATTTTGGCTATTATAAAATTCAATGTTTTGTTCAGGATTATTAAAGGCGTTAAAATCCTCATTGTCATGCTTATTGTTTTTTGGATTAGATTTTTGTAAAGAAAGATCAGCAATATTTTCTATTTGAGAACTGTCTACACCAAAGTAAAAATTTAAATTGCCCTGTTTTGTAATATTTTTTTTTAAATACTGTCCAACATCCTGGCCGCTTACAATTTTTATTAAATTTCCTATTAGGTATCCATGTGTTTTTGCATGATAATATGTTTGTTCTCCAGGGTTATGATCAGGTTCTTGGTTTTCCAAAATAGAGATAATTTTTCTCCAGTCTAATAAATCTTTATTTTCTAATTTTGTTTTAAAGCGATACATTCCAGATTGATGAGAAAAAATATGCCTAATTAAAATTGAAGACTTTCCTGATTGCTTAAAAGAGGGCCAATAATAAGAAACCGGTTTTTCCAAGTCTAGCAACTGTTCATTAATTAATTTTGCAGCACATGCTTCGTAAATTCCCTTGCTCACAGAAAAAGTATTAACAATTGTTTTTTCATTCCACGGACTGTTTTGAGAGTTGGTTACTCCACCATATAAGCTAATAATTTTTTTTTTATTTTGAACGATAGAAAATGCAGCTCCTGTTTCTGTGAGGTCTTTGAAGGAATTGTTAAAAATTTCCCTAATTTCTAGGAACCTTTCTTCACAAAGTCCTTTTGCAAGCATTTAGATTGCTAATTTCATAGCAAAGTTTCTTCCAAGACTAATTTTTAAATCTTGGCAAAATTTTGCAGCTTCTGCTCCATCAATTATTCTATGATCGTAAGATAAAGAAATTGGCATCATCATTCTTGGCTCAAATTTTCCATTAATAAATACTGGTTTTATCTCGGACTTTCCTATCCCTATTATTGCGACCTCTGGAGCATTGATAATGGGTGAAAAAAAACTTCCTCCGATTCCTCCAAGACTAGAAATCGTCATCGAACCACCAAAAAATTCTTTTTTATCAATCTTTAATTCTTTGCAAAGCTTACTTACGGATCTTACTTCTCTACTTAAATCAGAAAGACTTTTTGTATTAACGTCTCGAATTTTTGGCACCATCAAACCATGCGGAGTATCAACGGCAATTCCAATATGAAAATATTTTTTATAAACAACTTTGTCTTGATCTAAAGAGCTATTAAAATTTGTAAATTTTTGCATACCATTAACTAAGGCTTTCATCATAAAAGCTAATGGTGTTAATGAAATTTTCTCCCTTGTATTTAAATCTATTAATCCCTTTCTAAAACTTTCCATCTCTGTAATATCTAGCTCGTCGTGTTGAGTTACATGAGGAATAGTATTCCAGGCCTTAACCAAGTGTGGACCGGACATTTTTTTAATTCTAGGAATAGTTTGAACATCAACATCGCCGAATTCACTATGTTGATATGGAAGAGCATCTGAATCTATTTTTTTAGTTTTTGAGTCCAAAGTATCATTTTCTTCAATTTTGTTTTTGTTTAAATTTTGACTGACATAATTTTTAATATCCTGCTCTAGAACTCTTCCTTGTCTACCACTTCCAGAAATATCATTTACAGAAATTCCCAGCTCTCTTGCAAACTTCATAATTTTTGGACTTGATCCAGAAATACCTACACCATTATTAGAGAATGCAATTGATTGAGCAGAAACTTTTTCTCTCTCAATCACATTTGTGGGAGGCTGGGTAATAATTAAATTTTTTAACTCATCTACTTTATCTTTATTTTCTATTTTATTTTTGCTTTCAGAACTGAGTGAATTTATTTTAGTAGATTCTATAGTACCTTCTAGCGAAGCTACTAAACTTCCTTCAGAAACCTTGTCTCCAATTTTTATATGAACGAATTTAACAGTTCCAGAAATACTTGAAGGAACCTCTACACTTGATTTGTCGCTTTCAAGCGTAATAACAGTATCTCCTTTTTCTATTTCTTGACCTTCTTTAATCAGAACCTCAATAATTTCAACATTATTAAAGTCACCAATATTAGGAACTAAAATATCATTAGACATTATAATTTTGTTGGTATCGGTTTTGTTTGATCAATATTGTATTTTTCGAAAGCGTCTTGTGCAACTTTAGATGCTATTTTTTGTTCTTTCGCTAAAATACTCAAGGTATTCGCAACTATGTATTCTTTATTAACCTCAAAGAACTCTCTTAATTTTTTTCTAGTATCACTTCTGCCGTATCCATCTGTTCCAAAAGCATAGTAGCTTTCTTTAATATAAGGACTAATCTGTTCTGCATGAACTCTCATATAATCAGTTGCAGCAATGATAGGACCTGATCTTCCGTCCAAACATTTTTCTACAAAAGATTGCTGTTTTTCTTCAGTGGGGTTAAGTAGATTTTTTCTTTCAACTTCCATTCCATTTTTTTTCAGCTCATTAAAGCTAGTTACGCTCCATACATCAGAATCGATTCCGTATTCCTTGCTAAGAATTTCAGCTGCTTGCAAAACTTCATTAAGAATAGTACCTGAGCCCATCAATTGGATTTTGGTTTTTCCCTGATTCTCAAATTCTTTTAGTAAATACATTCCTTTTAGCACATCTTTTTTTTTTCACGTGATTTGGTAATTCAGGATGAATATAGTTTTCATTCATGGTGGTAATATAATAAAAAATGTTTTCTTGTTTTTCATGCATTCTCTTCAAGCCATCTTCAATAATAATTGCAAGCTCATAAGCATAAGTAGGGTCATAAGAAACACAATTTGGAATCATGGAAGCCATAATTAAACTATGTCCATCTTGGTGTTGTAAGCCTTCTCCTGCCAAAGTAGTTCTTCCAGCAGTTGCTCCTATTAAAAATCCTCTTGCTTGAGAATCTCCAGCAGCCCAAATGAGATCCATAACCCTTTGAAATCCAAACATAGAATAGAAAATATACAAAGGTAGCATTTCAATATCGTGATTAGTGTAAGCTGTACCAGCTGCAATAAAAGAAGACATTGCACCAGCTTCATTAATACCCTCCTCTAAAACTTGTCCTTTTTTATCTTCCCTATAAGAACTTATTTGTTCAGAATCTACAGGTTCATATTTTTGACCTTCGCTTGCATAAATTCCAACTTTTTGAAAAAATCCTTCCATCCCGAACGTTCTTGCCTCATCTGGTATTATAGGAACTAATCTAGCAGCTGTGTTCTTGTCCCTTAATATTTTAGTAAGAATAGCGACTAAAGCCATAGTAGTTGAAATTTGTCTTTCTCCGGATGATTTGTAAGAAGATTCAAATACAGATTTATCAATCTTAATAGGTGTGGCATTGGAAGATCTGGAAGGTATAGAGCCACCTAGAGATCTTCTTCTTTCTTTTAAATATTGAATTTCTTCTGATTTTTCATCAGGCTTGTAAAATTCTAAATTTTCAACTTGCTTGTCAGTTAATGGAATATCAAACCTATCTCTAAAGTAGAACATGTCATCCAGTCCTAATTTTTTTTGCTGGTGAGTAGTATTAATACTTTCTCCAGATTTACCCATTCCATAGCCTTTCACAGTTTTTGCAATAATTACTGTTGGCGAGCCTGTATTTTGCATCGCTGCATGATAGGCAGCATATACTTTATGAGGATCGTGACCCCCACGATTTAGTTTCCAAACATCTTTATCAGTCATCGATGACACCAATTCTTTTAATTGAGGATACTTTCCGAAAAATTTATCTCTTACATAAGCACCACCTTTTGCTTTAAATGCTTGATATTCACCATCTACACATTCATTCATTCTTTTTATTAATAAACCTGATTTATCTTTCGCTAATAATTGATCCCAATAAGAACCCCATATAACTTTAATAACATTCCAGCCAGCACCTCTGAAGCTACCTTCTAACTCTTGTATAATTTTTCCATTTCCTCTTACAGGTCCATCAAGTCTTTGAAGGTTACAATTAATTACAAAAATTAAATTATCTAGTTTTTCTCTAGCAGCTAACCCGATAGCTCCTAATGACTCGGGTTCATCCATTTCACCATCGCCAAGAAATACCCAAATTTTTCTTCCTTCATCTTTTATAAGACCTCTATTAATTAAATATT
>MDTF01011089.1_pt1 | contig 35939 bp, 36 predicted proteins | sample 811191 | NCBI WGS metagenome assembly MDTF01 (sample SAMN05326649, study PRJNA326480) | marine metagenome | isolation source: seawater | place: Southern Ocean | collected 2011 | reverse complement strand
TAATGCGTGTAGCTGACCAGTACTAATAGCTCAATTGGCTTGATTTATGCACTGAAAAAAATTTTAAAAGTGATTAGAAAAATATTTGATATTATTATTTTATAAACCCCAACGAATTAAAATGTTGGGGTTTTTTTTTATTTCTTTTCAAATTTTAACTCATAAAAACTTTTTTAATTATCTTTAATATTGAGTAAGGTTTTATTTTACTAAAATAGATACTCTAAAAATTTATCGGTATTAATTATTGGCTTTCCAGCAAAATGATACATTTCATTTAAATCTGAATTTGTATTTCACTAAAAATCATTTAAATTGAAAGTCTAAAATTTTATAAATGAAAAATTATCTTCAGCAATTTATTGAGCAAAATAACCCTTTGTGGTGGTCAAAAAAAAATCAATACATTGTAATAACTGATCGTGAGAGACCGGAAAGTATTGTCTCATCAGCAGTTACAGCAGCTGCTATTGCAAAAAAATTTAAATTGGCACCTATAGTTTTATCACCTTGTAACAATAAAGTTCATACCAATCTTTTTCGGAGTTTTGGTATAAAAAAATTCATAACAACTTTTACTTTAAGAAAAATAAACTTTAATCTTAATTATTTGAAAGGATTTTATTATTTATTTGATTTTTTAATTATATATTTTTCTAAAAAAAATTTTTTTGAATATTTAATTGATCATTATAGCCTAAGAAAAATAAAAATTGGTGATCTAATTTATGACACTTATGTAAGATATGACTTAAGATTCAAAAACCCAAAACTAGATTTTTTTTTATTAAAAGTGTTTTATAGAACTATTGTTAAAACCTTAAATATATTAGATCTAATTAATAAATATGACATTAAATATGCTGTAATATCAACATCAACGTATGCAAATGATGACTCTCTTATGTTAAGAGCCTCACTAGCAAATGGAATAAAAGTTATTGAACCTAAATCCTTTGAGGGATTTTGGACTTGGAATAAAAATCATGTCAAATTTGGGAAATATAATTTATTCTACCAAAATAAAACTGACACCTTACTCAAGATGCAAGATATTCATAAATTAAATAATTTTATTAAAAAAAGATTTCAAGGTAATGTAGAAACCAAATACACTGCAAAAAAAGATATCATAATTTCTAATAAAGTTGAAAAAATTCACAATACAGAACAATTTCTTAAAAAGTTAAAAATTAAGAAAAAATATAAAAAAATAATTCTTATTGCACCACATTTATTTTCTGATGCACCGCATGGGAATGGCATCAAATTTTTATTTAGAGATTATTATGACCAGTTTGTTAAAACTTTAGAATATGTTTCCTTAAAGAATACAGAAGACTGCTTGTGGTTGCTAAGACCTCACCCATCTTCCAAATTTTTTGGAGAAATTGGAATAGTAAATACTGCCCTAAATAGAGTTAATAATCATATGTTAAACATTAAACTTTGTTCAGTTGATATTGTTAGAACTTCAGATCTGGTAAATTTTTGTGATCATGTAATTACAGGAAAGGGTAATATTGGTCTAGAATTTGCAGTTAAAGGAAAGTATGCCATAATAGCTGGTAGTTCACCCTATTCAGGTCTTAATATTTCAATGGAGCCAAAAACACAAAAAGAGTATTTTAAAATTTTGGATCAAATAGTAGATTTAAAGAAACTTACAAAAAAACAAACAATAAGAGCAAAAAAAATTATGTACTATTTAGATAAAGTAGACAACTTAAATTTCAAAGTTAAAAAAAGCTTTCTTGCAAAAAATACAAATCCTTTTTTTACAAAGGCATTGGTGAGAGATGTAAAAAGAATTGGTGTTGAGAATGATGTTTTTTATCAATCCATATTAAAGAATTTTAAATTTGATTAAAATAAAAAAAAATAATCTTATAATTGGTACTGCTCAATTATATAGTCCATATGGTATTACAAATTTTTTAGATAAAAAATCTAAAAAAAAAAGTTTTACAATTTTAGAAGCAGCTATAGATCAAGAAATTTATTCTTTTGATATAGCACCAGGATATAATTCTGAAAAAATTTTAGGTGAATTTATTACTGCACATGGTTTAGAAAAAAAAATAGTTATTTATAATAAAATTCAGTCGTTTGCTGAGCAGAAAAAAAAAAAATTTTTATTTTAGATAGTATAGAAAAATCTATCAAATTACTTGGGTGTAAAATTAATACATTATTCCTACATGATACAAAAAATATTCAATTTTACTGTAAAAATTTTAATTTTTTTGATTCAATAAAAAAAAATTTCGAAATAAGTAATTTAGGAATTTCAGTTTATGATCAAAAACATCTCAATATACAAAATAAGATTAAAAAACAAACTGTTTTTCAAGTGCCAATTAGTGTGGTCGACCAAAGATTTAAAAATACAAATTTAATCAAAAAAAATATTGTAGCTAGATCAATTTTTTTACAGGGCTTATTGATCAATGATAAAATTAAAACAAAAGGGGTTTCAAAAAAAATTATCAATGCCCATAAATTGTATCATCAGTATTTAAAAAGTGTAAAAATTGATCCACTAAAATTGAGCTTATCTTATGTACATAATCTAAAAAAAATTAACAAATTTGTTATAGGGGTGGAAACTCCCGAACAGTTAAAAAAAATTGTGAATTGCAAATTATATCAAACTATTGATACCAAAACATTATTTCATGTCAGGTCATTATTTCAAAGCAATTTATATAACCCCAGATCATGGCGTGTAGAGAAGTAAAAAATATTATGTATAGAAAATTATTTAAAATTAGAAATCTATTTCTTGATATAAATATTTAGGTTGTAAAAATATAAACTATGACTAATAATCTTACTTCATATGTTTAATAATAAAGTTATATTTATATCGGGTGGAACTGGTTCATTTGGCCATAGGTTTTTAGAAAAACTATTAAAAAGCTATAAACCTAAAAAAATTATTATTTTTTCTAGAGATGAATACAAACAGTTTTTGATGCAAAAAATTTTCCCAATTTCCAAATATCCATGTATAAGATTTTTTTTAGGTGACATAAGAGATCTTGAAAGATTAAAAATAGCAATGAGTGGTGTTGATTATGTTGTTCATGCTGCAGCCTTAAAACATGTTCCTGCAGCAGAATATAATCCAATGGAATTTGTAAAAACAAACATTCATGGAGCTGAAAATATAATTCAAGCTTCTATTAATCAAAAAGTTAAAAAGGTAATTGCACTTTCTACAGATAAAGCTGCCAATCCGATAAATCTTTATGGTGCAACTAAACTTGCATCAGATAAAATATTCATAGCTGCAAACAATATAGTTGGAAGCGGAGGAACAGTATTTTCAGTAGTAAGATATGGAAATGTTCTTGGTTCAAGAGGTTCAGTTGTACCTTATTTTGATGATTTAATAAAAAAAGGTGCAACTTTTTTACCTATCACCAACAGTAAAATGACAAGATTCTGGATAACACTTGATCATGGAGTTGATTTTGTTTTTAAAAGTTTTAAAAGAATGGCTGGTGGGGAAACATTTGTTCCTAAAATTCCATCTGTGAGAATAACTGATTTGGCCAAAGCAATGGCTCCAAAATTAAAAACTAAGATTATTGGGATTAGGCCTGGAGAAAAAATACATGAATTAATGTGCCCCAATGAAATGTCTGATCAAACAATAGAATTTAAAGATCACTACGTAATATTTCCTTCACCACAAAATTTTGACAAAAGAATTAATTTTTTTGTCAACAAATTAAAAGAAAAAGGAAAAAAAGTTAGTGAAAACTTTGAATATAATTCAAATGAAAATAAGAAATTTCTTTCAATTAATGAAATAAAAAATTTAAATAAAAAAAATTTTTTTTAGATGACCCCGTATAGTCGCCAAAGTATAAATAAAAAAGATATTTCTGCTGTAGTTAAAACGCTGAAATCAAACTATTTAACTCAAGGACCAATAGTAGAAAAATTTGAAAGAAAACTATCAAAATTAGTCAAAGCAAAATATGGTGTATCATCTAATAGTGCTTCTAGCTCATTACACTTAGCGTGCATTGCATTAGACTTGAAGCCCAAGGATATTGTTTGGACAGTTCCAAATACTTTTGCAGCATCAGCCAATTGTGCAATAAATTGTGGTGCAAAAATAGACTTCGTAGATATAGATGCTGATACATGGAACTTGTCACTATCCTCTCTAGAAAAAAAATTAGTAATAGCTAAAAAAAAAAAAAAATTACCCAAAATATTAATCCCAGTACATTTTGCTGGTCAACCTACTGAACAAAAAGAAATATGGAAGTTATCTAAGAAATATAAGTTCAAAATTATAGAGGATGCATCTCACTCATTAGGTGCAATGCAATCGTCTGAACCAGTAGGTAGCTGTAAATGGTCTGATATAACAGTTTTCAGCTTTCACCCTGTAAAAATAATTACTACTGGAGAAGGTGGTATGGCAATGACAAATAATAAAAATTTATACGAGAAAATGAAAATTTATAGGACAAATGGAATAAAAAAAGATTTAACAAGTCAACGAGGTAAACCTTGGCATTATGAGCAGGTTGGTACAGGATTTAATTATAGAATGAATGACATAGCTGCCTCACTTGGTTTAAGTCAAATCAGTAGATTAAAAAATTTTATTAAAAAAAGAAATCAAATTGCAGATAAATATAAACTTTTTTTTAAAGATTTACCTGTAAAATTTCAAAAAATACAAAACGGCAATTTATCAAGCTATCATTTATTTGTTATTCAATTTGACCTTAAAAAAACAAAATATAACTATAAAGAAATCTTTAATACCTTGAGAGAAAAAAATTTTTACGTAAATTTGCATTATATGCCACTACATTTAAATTCTTTTTTTAAAAAAAGAGGATTTAAAAATGGACAATTTCCAGTTTCTGAAAAATATTCAAAAACATCAATCAGTATTCCTATTTTTTTTGATCTTAAAAAAAAAAAGATTGTTCAATTATGTAACTTAATAAAGTCATTTTTTAAAATTTATGAATAAAAAAAATATTATTGTAATCGTTCAAGCAAGATTAACTTCAAAAAGATTCCCTAATAAGGTTATAAAAAAAATTGGAAAGGAAACAGTAGTAGAGTTAATTTTGAAACGATTAAAAAAAGTAAAAAAAATAAATAAAATTGTATTCTCTATACCTGCTAACAATCAAAATAAAAAACTTTATGAGCACCTTAAAAAACTTAAGGCAAATATTTTTAGAGGAAGTGAAAATAATGTATTGGATAGATTTTACAAAACATCTATAAAATTCAAAGCAACTGATATAATCAGGATTACTGCAGATTGTCCCTTAGTTGACTCACAATCTATAGATAAATTAATAGATATATACTTAAGAAAAAAACCTGATTATTTGAATAATGCTTTACCACCAAACCACTCAGATGGTTTTGATGTTGAGATCTTTAATTTTAAAACTTTAAAACTAGCAACTCAAAAAGCAAAATCATTGTTTGATAAAGAGCATGTAACTCCATTTATGAAAAACTCTAAAAAAGTAAAAAAATTAAAAGTCCAACTTTTTAATAACTATGGACTAAAGTTATCAATTGATTCTAAAGAAGATTACATAAAAGTTAAAAAAATATTTAAACATTTTTATCCCAATATCTATTTTTCTGTAAAAAAAATATTTGATAAAAAAATTCATAAAAAACTTTTTCAAAAAGATCTAAAAAATGGTTTTTATTTTAATAAAAAAACGGAAAAAGGACAAAAGCTTTGGAACAGTGCAAAAAAGATTATTCCTGGTGGAAATATGCTTATTTCAAAGAACCCAGAAAGATTTTTGCCTGATTATTGGCCCACTTATTTTAAGAGTGCAAAAGGCTGTAAAATAAAAGATTTAGATGGAAATCAATTTATCGACTTTTCATTGATGGGAATAGGAACGAACGTTCTAGGCTATGGAAATCCAAAAGTAGATAATGCGGTAAAAAAAACAATAAATAATGGAAATATGTCAACTTTAAACTGTCCAGAGGAAGTTGCGTTAGCAGAAAAATTAATTGAAATCCATCCAACTTTTGGAATGGTAAAATTTGCAAGAACTGGAGGAGAGGCCAACTCAGTTGCTATTAGGATTGCTAGAGCAGCCTCTGGAAGAGATAATATAGCCATATGTGGATATCATGGTTGGCATGACTGGTATCTTTCTGCAAATTTAAATTCTGGCAAAAAAAATGTAGAAAAAGATTTAGATACACACCTTCTGAAAGGTTTAAGTATTATGGGTGTACCAAAAAAACTAAAAAAAACAGTTTTCCCTTTTAATTATGGTAAATTTGAACAACTAAATCAAATTGTTAAGAATAATAATATTGGAGTAATAAAAATGGAAGTTTGTAGAAATACAATTCCAGACATTAATTTTTTAAAAAGAGTTAGAAAATTAGCAAGTAAAAATAAAATAGTTTTAATCTTTGATGAATGCACCACTGGATTTAGACAGTCTTATGGGGGCCTTTATAAAACTACAGGTGTAGAACCTGATATGGTTATATTTGGAAAAGCAATGGGTAATGGGTATGCGATTACTGCAGTGTTAGGAAAAAAAGAAATTATGGAATATTCACAAAAAACTTTTATAAGCAGCACCTTCTGGACAGAGAGAATAGGACCAACTGCTGCACTTAAGACTATTGATGTTATGAAAGAGGAAAAATCTTGGATAAAAATTAAGAAAATAGGAAAAAAGATTCAAAGTGGATGGAAGCAAATATCTAAAGATAATAATGTAAGGATAAACATAAATGGCATACCTTCTTTAACTAATTTTTCTTTTCAAAGTGAAAATAATCAAATATACAAAACTTTAATTACTCAGGAAATGCTCAAAAATAATATATTGGCATCAAATTCAGTTTATTGTTGCACACAACACAATGATAATATTATAGATAAATATCTTAATAGCTTAGATAAAGTTTTTAAAATGATAAAATCTTGTGAAGATGGATCTGAAGTCGATAAATACTTAAAAACAAAAATAAGCATTAAAGGTTTTCAAAGGTTAAATTAATGGAAAAAGTTTTAGTAATCGCAGCACATCCAGATGATGAAATACTGGGTTGTGGTGGGTCAATAATAGAACATATAAAGCAAAAAGATAAAGTTGGAATAATAATTGCTGCAGAAGGAATTACCTCAAGAGATATTACAAGAAATATTAAAAAAAGAAAAAATGAAATACAAAAACTTCATGCAGTTTCAAATAAGGTTGCTAAAAAATTAAAAGTAAATTTTATTGAATTTCTTGGACTTCCAGACAATAGATTGGATAGTTTAGATTTGCTAGATATAGTAAAAAAAATTGAAAAAATAATTTTAAAATTTAAGCCTAAAATAATTTATACGCATCATGGTGGTGATTTAAATATTGATCATAGATTGATAAATAATGCTACCCTTACAGCTTGCAGACCTCATCCAGGCCAAACTGTTGAAAGAATCTTAACATTTGAGATTCCTTCAAGTACTAATTGGGCGGATGCACAAAAAGAATTGATTTTTATACCAAATTACTATCAAGAAATTACTAAATCTTTAAAAAATAAAATGAAACTTTTATCAATGTATAAAGAAGAAATGAGAAAATGGCCGCATGCAAGGTCAATCAAGGCAGTGGAAAGCCTTGCATATTATAGAGGTTCAACAATTGGTGTTAAATCAGCAGAAGCATTTCAGGTAGCAAGATATATTAAAAAAAATTAACAGTGAATATTGTTTTTAGAGTAAATGCCTCAAGTCAAGTTGGTAGTGGCCATTTTTATAGATGTATACAAATTGCTTACGGTTTAAATAATAAAGATAAAGTTTTTTTTATATGTGAAGATCTAAATAAGAAACTTAAGATTATACTTAAAAAAAATAAAATAAAACTATTCATATTAAAAAAAAAAAGAAAATGTTGACTTTGAAAAATCTGATTATGAAGCCACAAAAAATATAATAAAAAAGATTAAGGGAAAAATTAATTTACTGGTTGTAGACTCTTATTTTTTAGGAGTAAAATGGGAAAAAAAAATTAGATCTTCTGTTGACAAGATATTAGTAATTGATGACTTAAATCGTAAACATGACTGTGATTTTTATTTAAACCAAAATTTATCAACAAGTAGAACATTAGCTGGAAAATTAAAGAAAAACACACTAAACTTTTTAGGTTTAAAGTACTGCATTATTAAATTTAAAGCAGAAGAAAAAAAAAAAATAGTAAAAAAACCTCACCAAGTTAAAAAAATTCTGATATTTATGGGTGGTTCAGACAAATCTAACTTGACATATAAAATTTTAAAAATATTAAATGAAAAAATTTTTTTAAAATTTAAATTAAAGATTGTAGTTGGTATTGACAATAAAAATTACCAACTAATAAAAGAATTTTCAAAAAAAAGAAAAAATACAAAAATATATTATAATCAGAAAAGTTTAAAAAATCACATATTAGATAGTGATATAGCCATTTCGAGTGGAGGTACATTTATCTGGGAGTGCCTTTTTTTTGGTTTGCCAGCACTAGTTTTAAATCAATCTAAAAACCAAGTTGATAATTCAAAAGCTTTATGCAAGAAAAAAGCTATAAAACTCTATATAAATGAAATAAATAATTTAAAAAAAATTAGAAAATTTTTAGAAAACCATTTAATGAAAAATAATTTTGTAGTGCCTGCAAAAATTTTTAATTTATTAGATTCCAAAGGAATTAGTAGGATTGTCAAAAGAATAAGAAATTAAAAAATGAAAACAGAAAAATTAATTATTATTGGAGCTGGCAATTCAGTGGATGAAATTTATCCAATAGTTAAAAATAATAAAAGTAATATAGATTATAAAGTTGTAGGGATAATTGATGATGATAAAAAATATTTTAAAAAGTCATACAAAGGTATTCCAATCCATATTGGTCTAGAAAAAGTAAAAAAATTTAAAGACAGTAAATTTATTTTTGGAATAGGCTCTTATAATAATAAAAATATTAGAGAAAAAATATTTAAAAAAATGAAAGTATCAAAATCCTATTTCCCCAACTTTATTCATTCGTCCGCTATAGTTGAGGATAATGTTAAAATGGGATTTGGTAACATTTTATACCCATTGACTACAATATGCTCTGGTACAAATCTTGCAGATTTTTCAATGTTAACATATTCATGTATTGTTGCTCATAATGTTAAGATTGGATCATTTAGTTTATTTGGGTCAAGAACCTCAATACTGAATAATACAAACATAGGTAAAAATGTTTTTTGTGGTGCAAGTGTTTTGTTTGCAGAAAATTTGAAAATAGGTGATTCAAGTACTATTATTTTTGGCTCAACCATAATGTGTAATATTCCCAGAGGTAAAACCGTTTATGGTAACCCTGGAGAAATAATTAATCATGGTTAGCTTTGATGAAATTATAAATATTATTTCGGTAAATAAAAAGTCTTTATTCCAAATCTTACTTCTAAATTAAGTTTTGAAGTTGCAACAAAAAAAATTAAGAATAATTCAAAAGTTTTAGATCTAGGGTGTGGTTCAGGTATTATTGCAATAGGTATATTAAAAAACAAAAAAAATGTTAAGCTTTATTGTTCGGATTCTAGTGATTATGCCTGCAAGCTAACAAAGAGAAATTTCAAAAAAAATTTCCTTACAGCTGAAATAAAAAAAGGAAATTTATTTTCACCATGGAAAAATAAAAAATTTGATTATATTATAAATGATGTTTCTGGAATTTCTAGTCTTATAGCAAAAAAATCTCCCTGGTTTAATAGTTTTGTGCCGTGTCATACAGGTAGCGATGGAACAAAATTAACATTAAAGATAATAAAGGAATCTAAGAAATTTCTCACTCCAAAGGGAACTCTGCAACTTCCATTAATTAGCCTATCAAATAAAAAAAAAATAATTGATGAAGCAAAAAAAATTTTCGAAAAAGTTATAATTCAGAGTACAAATGATTGGTTTTTGCCAAAAAACATGGAAAAATTTAATAAATACTTTGATAAAATTAAGCTGAAAGGTTACATAGATTTTTCCAGAAAATTCGATAGAATCGTTTGTAATACCTCTATTTTAACCTGTACAAAAATTAAAAAATAATATAATAAATTCATAATGTCTTTTGAAATCTCGAAAACTATCAAAGGTAAAATTGTACTATTTTTCCCTCATTTTGGTGAGTTTGAAATGGATAATTGGATGCCTTTTCCTTACATTTATCTTGGACCTTTTATGGAAAAAGCTGGCTTTGAAGTTAAAATTATCGACTCAAGAGTTGATAGAGATTGGCAAAAAAATTTAACTAATGAGTTAAAGGATGCATTTGCTCTTGGTATAACAAGCATGTCAGGACCAGACCTTGCACCTGCAATGGAAGCTTGTGACATAGCAAGAGGCATGAATAATAATATTACAGTTATTTGGGGTGGGCACCACGCATCAGCCCTACCGGATGAAATTTTGGATGAAGGTTACGGAGATTATGTGGTTATAGGTCCTGCTGAATATAACTTTCCAACTTTGCTTCAATGTATAATAGATAAAAAAGAAATTCCTTCTAATTTATGTGGTGTTTTAACAAAAAGAAATGGAAAAAATATAGGAATTAGAACTCCAAATTTAGCAAAGTTTGATTACGACGATTCACCAGCCTACCATTTAATCGATGTAGAAAAATATAGATCAAAAAATAATGTAGTTGCATATTTTAAAACAAGAGGATGTCCATTTAAATGCACATTTTGTGCAACAGGAAGTTTTAATACATCACACAAATTACATCACCAATACCACAGAGAGATTAGATATTTACTTGAAGATTTAGAATTTTCAAATCTTGTATTCAGAGATCCCACATTTTTTTTAAAAGCAAGTGTAGTTATGGATTGTGCTGAATTAATAAATGATATTGGTAATAAAAAATGGAAAGGACAGGCGAGAGGTACATTCCATAGGCAATATACTCCAGAGCAATTTAAATTTATGAGAAAGTCTGGCTTAACATCTGTGATGTTTGGTGTGGAGAGTGGATCCCAAAGAATGCTTGATTTGATGATAAAAAAAGTAAAAAGAGAGGATTATATTAAAAGTGCAGAAGTATTAAGGGATCTTGGTGTAGAAATGTATGCATCCTTTATGTTTGCAATGCCAGGTGAAAATGTGGATGACCTTAAAGAATCACTTGATCTAATGAGACAATTAAAAAAAATTAATCCAAACATACTATTACAAAATTGTATTTTTTTACCTCTACCAGCAACCGTTATGTTTAGAGAGGCTATTAAACTAGGATATAATCCACCTACTACACTGAAAGGTTGGTCGGAAAGAGGAATCGGTTCAAAATTTGAAGAAAGAAGTGATATTAATTGGCTGGGTAAAGAAACGCTAAAAGAATATACAAGAATTTATAACGAAGAATTTGGTGAATATAAGCATGCTTGGCAAAGAGAAAAAGAAAACGAGTATGTAAATCCAATGCACGATTAAATCACTCGGCTGTATTCAAAAAATTAAATTAAGGAAAAGCTAAATGAAGAGAAAAGATCTTAATATTTTAGTGTTGAAATCTTTGGGCTTAAAGAAAAATAAAAAAATCGAAAATTTAACATGGGATTCTCTGGGCCATTTAACAATTCTTATAGAATTAGAGAAAAAGAAACCAAATAAAATAACATCAATTAAGCAAATTTCAGAAGCAACCACTTATAAAAAACTATATAAAATTTTAAAATCTAAAAAATTAGTTCTTGATGATTAAGGGAAATTACTGTTTTGGGAAAAATAAAGTAAATTTATCAAAGGAAACTAGATTTCAGGGCTCAAATTTTGAAAAAACATATATCAAAACTGGAATAAAGTATATTTATAGATCATCAAAAGAAGAAACAACATTAACACTCAGCATAAAGGCGGCTAAAAAAACCCTTGTTAACATTAAAGAAAATGTTTCTGCATTAATTTTTGTTACACAGTCTCCTCATAGCTTAATACCCTCTAGTGGATCAATACTTCATAGAGAGTTAGGGCTAGATAAAGAATGTTTTGTATTGGACATTATTCAAGGATGTTCAGGATTTCCCTATGCGCTGTCAATTGCATCAAATTTAATTAAAACAAAACAAATAAAAAACTGTTTAATTGTTTCTGCTGAAACTTATACAAAATATATTGATAAAAAAAATAAAAATTGTTTCCCTTTATTTAGTGATGCGGCAGCAGCAATATTTATAAATAAAAATACCACACCAAAGTTGCTATCAAGTTATTATTTAACAGATGGGTATGGGGCAAAAAATTTAATGTTAAATAATAAAAAGAAATTGTTTATGCATGGTGCAAATGTTTTTACATTTACTGCTGAAAAAGTTCCTCAAGCTACAAATATTTTGTTAAAAAGAGCGGGATTAAAAATTGAAGACATAAACCTATTTGTATATCATCAAGCAAGCAAAGTTGTACTGAGTGTTGTTAAAGAAAAATTAAAAATTCCAAAAGAAAAATTTTTATTTGATATTAAAGATTATGGAAATACAGTTTCATCATCAATTCCAATTGCATTAATCAGGTCAAAAAATAAGATTGTTAAGAATAAACCCATTTTAATAATGGGATTTGGTGTTGGTTACTCATTATGTGGAGGCATATATAAATTTGATTAAAAAATTAAATATTATAATTACTGGGACAAGTTCTGGAATTGGTTTAGCTTTAACCAGGAGATTTTTAAAAAATGGGAATAAAGTATGGGGATGCTCTAGAAGTAAAAAAAAAATAAATGATAAAAATTATTTTCATTCCAAAGTAGACTTAAGAAGTAAAAAGGAAATAAAGCACTGGATTCAAAAAATAGAAAAACAATCGAAGAATAAGATAGATATATTCATTTCAAATGCTGCACAATTTTTTCGAAAATTACATTCGTTAGAAAATTTAGAGACAATAGAAGATGCAATCAAAACAAATCTAATTGCGCCAATAATAATTTCCAATATGGTTTCAAAAATAATGATTAAGAATAAAAGTGGTCTAATAATATTTTTTTCTTCAGTTGCTGTAGAATTAAATCAAATTGGAAGCTCAACATATGCTGCATCTAAGGCAGGACTTGAAACATTTAGTAAAGTTGTGAATAATGAATTAAAAAATTTAAATATAAAAGTAGCAACAATAAGAATTCTCTATATACCAACAAAACTTTCAAATCAGTTAAGTAATAAAGAAATTAAAGATTTAATTAAAAAATTTAAAACCAATCTTTTTAAGAATATTAATAATTTATTTAAAAAAATAGATGAAATTTATAATTTAAAGAATGCATTAAAAAATAATATTTTCTTTGATATTAAGAAAAGGTAAAATTATTATGATTAAATTTAATATAAACAAGTTAAGTAAAGTGTTCATCATAGCAGAAATTGGTGTAAACCACGAGGGAAGCTTAGCAAAATGTAAAAAATTAATAAAGCTAGCAGCTAAAGCTGGTGCTAATGCTGTAAAAATTCAAACAGTTAATGAAGAGGAAAGTTATATAAAAAGTACACAAGCCTATAAAGCCTTCAAAAAAAAAAATTTTTCAGATAAACAACTTATAGAAATTAAGAAATATTCAAAAAAAAATGAAATCTTATTCTTTTCAACACCTGGCGACTTTAATAGCCTTGAAAGATTAAAAAAATTAGGTACTCCGATCGTAAAAATTTCTTCAGGTTTAATGAATCATTATCCGTTAATTAAGAAAGCAGCTAAAATGAATGTTCCTCTAATAATATCAACAGGAATGGCAAATAAAAAAGATTTAGTTGAATTAAAAAGATTTTTAATAGAAATAAAATTTAATAAATATGCAATATTAAAATGCACTTCTGAGTATCCTGCTAAAGTAGAAAATTTGAACTTAAAATCATTAAGTGATCTTAAGATGATTTTCCCAGGTACTGTTGGTTATTCGGATCACACTATTGGTACCATAGCACCTGTTGTCGCAGTTTCTTTGGGTGCAAAAATTATTGAAAAACATATTACACTTAATTCAAAAAAGAAAGGGTTAGACCATAAAATTTCACTGGAATATAAAGACTTCACTTTAATGGTTAAGCAAATAAGAGAAGCTGAAAATATGCTAGGAAGTAAAAATTTTTCTTTACCAAAATCACTATTACTTACAAGGAAATTATCTAGAAGATATTTATTTACAAAAACAAATATTAAAAAAGGAGAATTGTTTAATTTACAAAATGTAAGCTTTAAAAGAACAAATATAAATATTAATGGACTTGACCCAAGATATTTTTTTTTCTTTTTAAATAAAATTTCAAAATATAATTTAAAAAAAAATACAATATTGAAAAAATCTTTTCTAAAAATTAAGTAATTTAATGATGACAATTAATATTTTAATCACTAGTTCTGGTAATAAAAATGGAATTCGATTGATAAAAAGTATAATAAAAAATAGTAAATTTAGGAATTTAAATATTTTTGGTACTGATATAAAAAAAACGAAACATGAAAATATTTTTCTAATTAACAAAGTAAACAATAAAAACTACCTTAACAAAATTATAAAAATAATTAAGGATAACAAAATAAATTTAATTATACCAGGGTCAGACGAGGAGGCAATTTTTTTTTCAAGATTTAAAAATAAAATAGAAAAATTTAATTGTAAGGTGTGCACTACTGATTTTAAATATTTGAAGAAATTTACAAATAAAAAATCAACCTACCAAGTATTAGATAAAAATAATATTAGAAGGGCAATTTGGTTTGAATCAAAGAACATTGTAGAACTCAACAAACATATTATAAATTTAAAAACTAAAAATAAAGAGATTGTTATCAAGCCTGTTTTTTCTAGGGGGGGTAGAAATGTAACTGTAATAAGGAAAAATTTACAAAGTATAATTAAAAAAAATTTCGGTAAAGAGCTTCATATGAACGAAAAAAATTTCTACAAACATCATATTAGAAAATACAAAAAATTATTTCCACTGATCACTATGGAAAGACTGTATGCACCCGCTTATGATCTTGACCTCCTATGCTGGAAGGGCAAATCTTTAAAAACAGTTATAAGAAAAAGACTAGGATCACAGGGTATCAATGGATGTGTAATTGAGTCTAATAAGAGAGAATTTTTAAATTATTCAAAAAAAATTGTTAAAGCATTTAATTTATCATGGCTTTATGATTGTGATATAATGATGAGTAAAGACAATTTGCCAGTCTTGATTGAGCTTAATCCAAGAATTAGTGGCAGTTTATATGCTTCTATTGAAAATCAGATATCATTGATAGATGATGTTATAAATTTATATTTAGGTAAGCCTGCTAAAATAAAAAAATTAAAACTTAAAAAAAATATTATTATAAGAAAATGATAAAAATAATTAAATTAATAAATAAATTTTTTTTAAATAAAGATCAAAAAAAAAATATGGTATATTTTTTTTTATTTTCATTAACTATTCCTTTCTTGGAAGTCATAAGTATATCGGCATTAAGTGGGCTAGTTTTATTATTTGTTGATTTTGAAAGTTCAATAACATTGATACCAATACTTTCATTTCAAGAAAAACTCTTAGAATTTGATAGAATCGTTTTGTTAAAAATATTGGCTTTTGTTGTCTTCTTTGTAATTTTATTGAAAAATATAATCATTTATCTCTATTATTATTTTGAAAAAAATATTTCTCACAAACTAATGGTAAGTAATTCAACGTATATTTTTAAAAAACATTTAAACTATCCATATTTTGTTCATTTAAATTTAAATTCTGAGCAAGTCCAAAATGATATACTTAGTCAGTCAAAGAATATTACAATATATATTTTTTCATTAATTGCTTTACTGAAAGACTTAATTATTTCATCATTTTTGATTGGAGCTTTGTTGTTTGTTAATTTTAAAACTACTGCACTTATAATTTTTTTTTCAATAGCTGTAGGTTTTATTTTTCAAAAATTAACAGCATCCAAAGTAAAAAAATATGGGAATCTATTAAGATTTTTAATAAGTTCACAAATTAAGATAGTTCAAGCAGCTTCAAGTGGAATTAAATCTATTATACTTTTCACAAAAAAAAATTTTTTTTATAATCAATTTAACGAATATGCAAAAAAAGTTGCAAATATACAGATAACATATGAGATGATACATAAAATTCCGCGTTTATTATTGGAAACGATGTTCATTCTATTAATAGTCATCTTTATATTTTTTACATTTAAGAATGTAGAGGATATTAAAAATTTCTTACCTTATTTAGTATTTCTAACCGTAAGTGCAGTCAGGTTGATTGCTATCTTTACAAGTATTGCAGTTGCTACAACTAGTTTGAGATTTTTAAGACCAATTATAGAAACTATAATTAATAATTTTGATCCTGACAAAAAAGACAATACAAATTTTATAAAAGAAGAAAAAAATCATTCCATGATTGAGGATAAAAATTTTATTTTAAAAAGTATTATATTAAAAAATTTAGAATTTAAATATCAGGGTAGTGATAATTATGTTCTTAAAGATATAAATTTAAAGTTTGAAAAAAACAAAATTTATTGCTTTGCTGGAGAAACTGGGTGCGGAAAATCCACTTTAATGGATATTACTATGGGGCTTTTGACTCCCACTAGTGGAAAAATACTCATAAATGACAATATTGAATTAACACAAAATGATGAATCCTGGTTTGAAAAAATTTCATATGTTCCTCAAGAAACATTTTTAATTAATGAAACATTTAAGAATAATGTCTGTTTTGCAGAAAATGATAAAGAGATTTCTAATGAAAATTTCTTCAAGGCAATTAATTTGGCATGTTTAGATGATGTAAATGTTGAATTAAATAAAAAAGGTGACTTTAATATAGGTGATAGAGGTATAAAAATTTCTGGTGGTCAAAGACAAAGAGTCGGAATCGCTAGAGCTTTGTATAAAGAGAGACCATTTTTGGGATTAGATGAAGCTACTAGCGCTCTTGATATAAAGACTGAGTCACAAATATTAAAAAATTTGCATGAAATAAAAAAGAATAAAATATTAATTATTATAGCACATAGAATAAGCGTAATCAAAAATTGTGATGAGGTAATTTTACTTAAAAATGGATGTATAGAATTCTGTGGAACACCAGAAAATTATTTCAAGCAATATTCAACATCAGTTGATTAAATTCCAACTATAATTTTTTAACAATTAAAAATTTAGTTATTTTTTTTTAAAGACTGAATTTATAATCACACCATCAACCACAATGGAGTTCACTAAATCGTAGTTAAGAAAAAATTTTTCATCATAAATTGTTTTATCCATATAATAATTGGTAATCCAGTAATCAGCATCTTTTATATTTGTTACTTCAATAAATTTATTTCTATTTTTTTCGTTTAATGAAAATAGTGAGTAAAATAATTTAGTTTGACTTGAATTCCATATTTTGGCATTAGAAAAATTTTCATTTTCCAATAAATAATTCAAATTTTGATGATAACTTAAGCCCCAATAATCTAAATCAAAATTTTTAGGATCAATTTTTTTCCCTAGTATATTAAAAAAAACATATTGATAGGGATTATTGTGTTTCATCCATATTGCAACATCTAATAGACTAAAAATCATAATAAAAATAATAAATAATTTTATTTTTATTTTATTAAAAAAAATTAATATAAATTCTAATCCAAATAAAGCCACAAAGATTATAAAAGGATAGATAAAATATAAGTGTCTCCAACCATTATAGAGAGTAGAATTTAGCAAGATAATTAAAACAAGCGAAAGTGTAATAATCGAAAGACTACAATATAAGACGATATTTATATTATTATGATGTGATAATTTTTTTTGTTTATCATTACTTTGTGTAGACCTAAAAACCCCACAGAAGAACAATACAATATATATTATAGGAGTAGATATCAAAATCCAGATAAGAGAATAATGCCAAGGAGTTTTATTACTTTCAATAATATTACCAAAGTATAAATTATGACCTCCATGATTATATTGCTTAATTTCAGCAAATGCGTAATAAAAATTTTGGATAGGGTTTTCCCATAGATAGGGCCACATGCTATATGTAAAAAGTAATGATAATAATACAGGAATTATAGTCTTCTTTAGTGGATCATAAAAATTATTTTTTAAATTTGAATTTGACAATATATAAAAAATAAAAAAAATAACCGGGAATAGTATTCCCATAACCCTAAAACAAATAGACAAAGAGATAAAGAAAGATAATAACACAGCATTTCTTATTTTAGGATATTTAATATATTCTAAAAAAAAAAATAAAGAAAATATATTAGAAGACATAAATAAAATATCTTTGTTATTGTAAAAACTATCTGCAAAAATTCTTGGAGATAAAAAAAGAATTAAAACGCCACAAAGAGAAATTCTCCAATTGGTAAAAATTTTATTACACACCTTGTAAAAAAAAATTAAGCTTAAATAAAAAAAACAAGATATAAAAACATGCCTTAATAGAAATTGGTTTTTTTTATCCTTAATATTAAATAGTATCTCCAAGAAAGATAATGTTGCATCAAAAATTGCACCGTTGTAATAATTATGTTCAAAATTATTAAGGTTTGGTATATTTTTATCAGATTTAAATTTTATGGTTTGTTCTGGAATAAATTTTTGTCCAACATAATTGAGATTTATAAATCCAAATGATCTTGAAAAGTATTCATCCTGTGCTACTCCAAAGTTTTTTAAATTAAAAATACTTGTTAAGGCAATTAAGATAAAAACAATTAATACAATGAATTTTCTAAATTTATTAGTAAAATAATCAAATCTATCGTAAACTTTATGCATTCATTTATATTATAATATTACTAATTAATTTTCAATTTTATTACTAATACGTCCAATATAAGTGGTTTGTAAATTTTTTATAATATTGATGATGTAAAGGAATATAACCATTAATCAAATAGTATTTATTTAAGATGATCAATAACTTCACTAATTTTTGACTCAAAAGTATGTTGTGGTTTATAAGAAATTAATTTTTTTGCTTTAGATATATCCGCACATACATAATTTAGTTCGGTGACATCTTTGGGATAATATTTGTAATTACCTTTGCCTAGCTTTTTTTGTATAGCTTTAAAAACTTTTATTATAGATAGAGTTCTTCCGGATCCAATGTTAAAAATTTTATTAACTGATTTTTTAGACTCCATTGCTAATAAAAATCCGTTAGCTACATCATCAACATGAACAAAGTCTCTTTTTTGTTTGCCATTACCAAATATTTTTGAAATTTTATTTTTTAAGATATTTTTAATGAAAATTGTAATTACACCAACATAGGGTGTTAATGTTTGACCAGGCCCATAAGTATTAAATAATCTTAAAACTATTGGGTCAATTCCCATTTTTGGAGCCATTAGTAAAATATATTTTTCTGCAGCTAATTTGCTTATGCCATAGGGACTCAAAGGCTCTATTGAACTTGTTTCTTTAAATGCACTATTTTTCTTTGATTTTTCATAAATGGCCATTGAACTTGCAAAAATAATTTTTTTTACTTTTGCTTTTGCTGCTGCATTCAATATGTTGATGGTTCCAATTACATTATTATGTACATCCTCATCAAAGGTTTTTACTGAATTTCTTATCGATACCTTAGCAGCAAGATGAATTACTACATCGACGTTTTTGCAGGCTTCAACACACGATTTATAATCTAAAATATCTTCTCTATAAATTTTAATTTTTTTTGGAAGATTGATAATTTTTCCCAAAGAAAAATTATCAATTACACTTACGTTATATTTGTTTTTTATTAATAATTTACAAAGATGACCCCCAATAAATCCTGCTCCACCAGTTACCAAAATATTTTTTTTTTTCATTTCAATCTTAAATAACCTTCATTTGTTTGGATGGATTTTGTTAAGTATGTTTTTTCTTTTAAATGAACATTAGAAAATATAATACTATTTTTTATAATTGAATCGTTACCTATCTTAACTTTAGGGCCAATAATTGAATTTGTGATAGAAACATTTTTACCAATTATAACATCTTTTGAAATAAAATTTTTTTTATTTATTATCTTTAATTGTTTAAAATTTGTATCCCAAAAATCAAGTGGTTCATTAATATTAACATCTTCCCTTACACATAGTGAAGAAAATACTTTATTACCCATATCAATAAGGGTTTGTATTGCTTCTGTTATTCCTAGTTCACCTTTACCTTTAAAATTAATTGATGTTTTTGATATAGCTTTAAATATATCTACAGAAAATAAATAAATACCAACACCCTTAATGTCTGTCTCAGGTTTTTGAGGTTTTTCAACGACTTTTTTAACCTTAGAATTTCTACTTAACTGAATTGTAAAATTTTTTTTTAGTTTTTCATAATTTTTTTCTTTAATAGCAGCTAAAACACAAGAACAATTAAAGTTTATAAATTTATTTACCATTTTTTTTAATTTTACATCTCTGAGATAAATATCACCTAAAAAAACTAAAATTGGTCCCTTAATATATCTCTTTATCTTAAATAAACTACTTGCAATCCCTTGTGGTTTTAAATCTTTTATAAATTTTATATTAAGATTTAAATTTGGCATTGTTTTAATTTTCTGTAAAATGTCACTTTTGTTTTTACCAGATACTATAAAAACTTTTTTAACTCCAATTTTTTTTAAGTATCTTAACTGGTAGTAAATAATAGGTAATCCTAAAATTTCTAATAACGTTTTTGGTTGAGAAAAAGGCATTTTTTTAATTCTAGTTCCTTTACCGGCACACAGAATAACACCTGTTAAATTTATTTTTTTTTTCATCACAATTTAATACTTAAAAATCAAGAATTTTATTTTTTTTTAATTAATCTATATTTTAAAAACAATAAAAATTTTAGGAATCTTATACTTGTAAAAATTAAATTAATACTACTTCTTCCTCCTTTTCTAAAGGAATGCTTTATAGGTATGTCTAATATTTTCAATCCTTTATTTTCAATTTTAATACAAATTTCGGTTGGCAGGGAATAATCATCTGAATCTAATTTAATATTTTTAAAAACATCTGCTTTAATCATCTTTAAAGCACAATTTGTATCTTTTAATTTTGTATTGAATAGAATTTGAACAATTTGCCTTAATATAAGGTCTGCTAAAACTTTAATAAAAGTATCTTTTTTTTTATGTCGAAATCCTGTCACACACTTAACTTTATTATTAAATAATAAAAAGAATTTTTTAATATTAGACAGGTCATATTGATTATCAGAGTCAATAGTAACTAAATATTTTCCTTTGGCAATTTTGATAGCTTGTCTCATTCCATAGCCATACCCTTTATTCGAAGCACCTCTTAAAAATTTAAAATTCTTAACTTTTTTTTGAATTTTTTTTAAAATTAGGAGTGTATTGTCAGTGCTTCCATCATCATAAACAATGATTTCTGAGTTTAAATTATTTTTTTTTAACCATCTATTCCAACCCAAAACTGTTTGCTCAATAACTTTAGACTCATTATACGCAGTCGTAACAATCGAAATTAAAGTTTTTTTGTTAAATTTCTCTCTCTTCATTGCTTTTTGAATATTTTGATATTATTGCAGGTTAAAAATACACAAATATCATTTTAACAAGTTTATTAAAAGAGAAAAATTAACCAAGTATTAAGAAGGTAATGTTAATTAGTCTGGTACAACTATACTGAGTTATGTTAAAAATAGAAAAATTTTATAAAAACAAGTTCAGTTATATATTTAGCAATTAATTGATCGAATTATAAAACTTTTTGTATTTATGAAATATAACTTTATCAGAAAACCTTTTTTTTGCATTTTCTCTTATAGAGGAAAATGATTTTTTATTTTTATTTTTAATAGACCATAAAATGCCATTTTTGAAGTCATTTAAGTCAAGATAGTTAACCTTGTATCCATTAATTTTATGGGAAACTAAATCAGCACAACCAGTATTCTTAAAAACTATTGCAGGGCAGTTACATGCTTGAGCTTCAAGAAGAGTTTGACCAAAAGATTCATATACACTTGGCATAGCAAATAGATCAGAGGCCGAATATAATTTTATCAATTTATCTCGTGAATTTACATTGTTAAAATTTTTATGGGTAATATATTTATTTTTAAAATCTATATTATTATAATTAGTAGTTATTAAGCAAATTTTTATATTATCAATTTTTTCAAGAATTTTTATTATTAAATTTAAACCCTTTCGTTTAGCAGCAAACCTATCAGCAAGTGGTAGAAAAATTGTAAAAATATTTTCACTTATAGGTATTTTTTTTTTGTACTTTTTTTATTTAGTGGTTTCCATAAATTAAAATTTAAAGGCAAAGGGATAATTGTTTTTTTTGTATGCTTAAAAATCAAACTGTTATTTGCCATATTTTTTTGCCACTCACTTGTACAAATAATATGAGAAATATTTTTAAAATTTTTGATTTTAAGATTAAATATGTAATTCAAAATAAAATTTCTTTTATGTTTAGATCTTATAGAGTAATATTTTTTGAAACAATTCATATCAGTATAATGCTCTACAGATGTATATGGCCACATATCATGCAATGTAATAATTGTTTTTGTTTTGATTTTTCCAACATCTTTAATTGATAACGTGTCATTACCCAACCAATGTAAGTTTACAACATCAAAGTTAGATTCATTTATTTGATCTAATAACATAGAGCTAAAAATATTAAAATTAATTGTATTGGAAAATTTCAAATTAAAAAAATGAAATAATAATTTTTTTAATAATTTGTTAAAAAAAATTTGAAAATTTTTATTTAGAAAAAAATGAAATTTATTATTTATTTTAATATCTCGACATGTAATAATTTTACTAATATTTTTTTGTGTATTTAAAACTTTGTTAATTCTTTCAACTGCTATGGCTGCACCACCTCCATCTAAATCATAAACTATGTTAGCAATTTTCATTAAATTTATTGTATATAAAAGTAAATATTAATATATATAAATATCCCGTGTAAGTTTATTAAAATCTAATAATAAATTTAATATAAAAATAATATTTTATTAATTAATTTAAAATAAAATATTTCTTACTAGAGTTTTAAAAAAATTAAAAAAGTATTAATTTATATGAAAAAAAACGAAAATTTTATAAATTTAAAAAAAAAGAACCTTTATTTTCCATAATCACTGTTGTCTTAAATAATGATAAATATTTAGAGGAAACAATTAAAAGTGTTATCAGTCAAAAAAATAAAGATTTTGAATATATAATAATCGATGGTGGCTCTAAAGATAACAGTCTGCAGATAATCAAAAAATATAAAAAAAAGATAAACTATTTTATAAGCGAAAGAGACAGAGGGATATATGATGCATTTAACAAGGGAGTGAGTTTAGCCAGAGGAAAATTTATATGTATTGTGAATTCTGATGATATTTTAAAAAAAAATGCTTTGAGTATCATTAAAAATTATATTGATAAAAATCCTAAAATTGATTTCATATTTGGAAGTGTGAAAAAACACTGGGGGATATTACATGGATATAGACCAAAAAAAATTAAATACAGTTGGGGTTTTTATTCAAGTCACTCCACGGGCTTTTATGTTAAAAGAGAATCTGCAAAAAAAATAGGGTCGTATAATTTAAAGTATAAATATCATGCTGATTATGATTATTTTTATAGAATGATTGTAAAAAAAAAGATGAAGGGTGTTGCAACAAAAAAAAATGAGGTAGTTGGAATTTTTAGAAGAGGTGGTTTTTCAAGTAAAATTTCCTATAGAAGATCATTCTTAGAAGAGTTAAAGATAAGATACGATAACAATCAAAATATATTTAATATAATTATAATCGCCGTATATAAATTTTTTAAGCATTTTAAAAAAATAATTAAATAAGAATTAAATTCTTAAAATTAAACAAATAAAATTTTACTAATTAATAAAATTAACTACACCCAAATTCTTTAATTTATTTAATTTTTCAAGTACAATATTTAAAATTTATGAAAAAAAAAAATATTTTATTGGTCGCCATGTTTAAATCCAGTAGGCACTGTAAAGTCAACGTTAAATTCTGCAATAGCTACAAAGAAATTTGGCAAAAATAAATATGATGTTAGTTTAATTAATGCATTTGGAGAATGGGATCAATATATAGGTTTCTTAAAAAAAAATAATATAGAAGTTATAAATTTTAATTATAAACTTTACAAATACTTACCAAAAAAAGGTTTTCTTAAAAGCAGAACGTCATATCTTATAATATACTTTATTTGCTTCATCCCATTGTTAAGATTAATAAAAAAATCAAAGCCTGATTATCTTATTTCACACCTAATCACATCATTGCCATTAACAATTATGAGTTTATTTAATTTCGATACTAAATTCATTCTACGAATATCAGGAATGCCAAAATTAAATTTCATTAGGAAAAATTTTTGGAGACTTGTATCAAAGAAAATATTCGTAGTCACTTGTCCGTCACTAGAACTGAAATCAAAGCTTGCAAATATGAATTTATTTGTGGAGAATAAATTACACTTTCTCCCAGATGCTATAATTGACATAAACATATTTAAAATGGAAACGAGGGAAGAGGCTCACGAACTTGAAAAATTTAAAAATAAAAAAATTATATTTTCAGCAGGAAGATTAACTAAACAGAAAAACTTTACATATCTAATTGAGGAATTTTCTGCATTTTCTGAAATAAATAGCGAATTTGTCTTATTAATTCTAGGAGATGGAGAGGAAAGAAAGATATTAGAAAAAAAAATCATAAAAAAAAATTTAGAAGATAAAGTTTTTTTAATTGGGAATGTGAAAAATGTTTACAAATTTTTTAAAAAAGGTGAAATATTTATTTTAAGCTCCTTGTGGGAGGAAGTGGGCTTTGTGATGGTTGAGGCTTCCCTTTCAAATTTATTTATAATTTCTAGTAATTGCCCAAATGGTCCTACAGAATTTTTAGATAATGGTCAAAATGGAATACTTTTTCAAAATAATAAGCCTGGAGAATTAACTAAAAGTTTAAAAAAATATCTCAATATAGAAAATAAAAAAAAACATAAATATGAAATAAAAAAAAGTACCTTAAAATATTCAAGGTTTAGACATTTTATTGAACTTGAAAAAATTTTAAAATAAAAATACTCATCTATATAAATCTTTTAACAGTAAACAAATATTTTTCTAAATTTGTATTATAGTCAAACCTACCTAATTTATTAATTGCATTGTTTAACATTGATTTGCAGATTTTTTTATTATCTAAATAATAAGATATTTTTTCTTTTAGCTCAGCATAGTCACCTACCTTAAACAATAAACCACCTTTTCCATTTAATAAAATCTCTTTAGGTCCTGTGGGACATTTACTGGATATAACAAATTTTTTTAATGCTAGCGCCTCTAGAAGTACATTGGGTAAACCCTCATATTTTGAACTTAAGATTAGTAAATCTGATTGATCTATTAATGGATAAGGATTTTGAGTAAAATTAATAAATTTAACTTTATTATTAATTTTATTTTTCTTTACATAGTTGATTAAAGATTCTTTTAAAATACCACTTCCAACTAGTACAGCTTCAAAATCTATTTTTTTTGAAAGTAGATTAAGGGCCCTCAACATCGTTAGTTGATCTTTTTGATCAACAAATCTACCAACGTTTATAATTTTTAATCTATTTTGATTGCTAAAAATTTTTAATGATTTTTTCTTAGATTTCTTAATAACCTCATCTTTATTTAAGGGGTTATATATACATTCTGCATTAACATTAAATTTTTTTTTTAATTGTTTCTTAAACTCCAAGCTATTGACTAATACTTGATCTGCTTTCTGTAATATGTATCTAAATATAGTATTTTTAAAAAAATTATTCGACCATCCAGAAGGAGAGGAATTAGACCTAACAATTATTTTTCTATTAAAAATTTTACATAATATTGTACAATATATATTTGCCTGAAAACATAATACTAATATGTTTTTATTTTTTACAATTTGTTTAAGCAACAAAAGAAGACAAACAAAATATTTCATTTTTCGACTTAATTTATCCCAAAAGTTAAATTCAGGTAGAATTAGTTCTATTTTTTTATTAAATTTTTTTTTGTACTTCTTTGAAGCAGTTATTAGACAAACTTTGTCAATTTTATTTGAAAGATAGTCTGAAACAAGAAAGAGATTTTTTTCAACACCCCCACCTTCAATCGACGGCATGAAAATTATAAGTTTTTTTTGTTTCATTTATATATAAATAATTTAAATATATTTATTATTATGGATCTAGTTAGTGTTATAATTCCTTTTTATAAAAAAAAAATTTTTATAAAAGAAACAATATTTTCAGTATTAAAGCAAACTTATAAAAACTTAGAAATAATTATCATCTACGATGATGAAAGTCATAATGACTTAAATTTTATTAAAGAAATAAGTGCCCTAGACTCAAGAATATCTATAATAATAAATTTAAAAAATCTAGGTGCTGGAAAATCAAGAAATATTGGCATTGAGTTGTCAAATGGAAGCTATATAGCCTTCATTGACTCAGATGATATATGGAAAAAAGATAAAATTATGAAACAAATAAGTTTTATGAAAAAAAATACTTTATTAGCAAGTCATACATCATATGAAATAATAGATCATAAAAAAAAAATTATTGGAAAAAGAACAGCTAGAAACTTTTATAATTTAAATGATCTTTTAAAATCTTGTGATATTGGACTTTCAACAGTTTTGCTTAATAGAAAGATATTTAAAGATGAGCTTAAGTTTCCTGATTTAAAGACAAAAGAAGATTTTGTTTTTTGGCTAAATTTACTTCAAAAAAATATAAATATTATCGGATTAGACGAGAAACTAACCTTATGGAGAAAATTGAATAATTCACTTTCATCTTCAGTTTTGCAGAAATTAATAGATGGATATAAAGTATACCGTAACTATATGAAATTTAATTTTTTTAAGTCCGTATATTATCTTTTTTGTTTAAGCATCAACTACTTAAAGAAGTAAATGGAATATTTTTTATTACCTCTAATTCCAATATTTATTTTCATAGGCAATTTATTGTTAAAAAAAAATAATCTTATCTCTAATTATACAGGTAAAATTCACCAAACCTTCAGTGGAAAGAAAATCATTCCTTTGTCAGGTGGAATTTTTCTCTCTCTATTTTGTATTGTAATTTTTGTTAATGATTTTACTTTTTTAAGTATATCTATTTTTTTAATTTTTCTTTTAGGCATATCATCTGATCTTAACTTGATATCATCTCCAAAACTTAGACTTTTTTTACAAGGTATATTTGTTTTGTTATTTGTATATTTTACAAAATTACATGTTGGCTCAACTAGGGTTTATTTTTTAGACCTAATATTAGGTAATATATTTTTGAGCTATATTTTTACAACTTTTTGTTTAATGATTGTCATTAATGGGTCCAATTTTATAGACGGTTTGAATGGTTTGGTCCTAGGATATTATGGAACAGTAATGATCATAATATTTAAGTTAGATTTAATTGGTAATTTAAATATAGATGGAAATAATTTTATTTTTTTCATCTACTTAATTTTTTGCTTATTTTTGTTTAATATATTTGACCAATTATATATTGGAGATAGTGGAGCATATTTATTAGGTTTTATTGTTAGTTTTTTTCTAATTTTAATCTACCAGTCGAGTCAATCTATTTCACCTTTTTTTATTATTTTATTGCTGTGGTACCCATGTTTTGAAAATTTATTTTCTATAATGAGAAAATTCAAGTTCAAAAAATCACCAATTTTTCCTGATACAAAACATTTGCATCAGTTGTTGTTTTTTTTCATAAAAAAAAATTTTTTGAATCAAAGCCTTCATTCTAATAATTTGGCAAGTATTTCAATTCTATTTTATAATCTAATAATTTTCTTATTTGCGTGTATTGATATTAGCAATACAAAATATCAAGTATCTTTAATATTTTTTAATATAATTGTTTATATTTTTTTCTACTCAAAATTACTTTCTTTCAGGTATAAAATTAAATAGAAATAACTTTATTTAAAAAAAAGCCTTATCATGGCAGTTAAAATATCAAAACCATCTTTAAATGCATTTACTTTTTTTTTGCCAGCTATTCTGCGTCTTTCATTTGAAGGTAAAGAAACTATAATATTTTTATTTTTTTTTGCTAAGATTGGTAATTCTACACAAAAAGGAAAACTTTTTTCTTTTAAATTAAGCAATTGAGTTTTTTTGGTATCACCTAGGACGTATGTATAGAGTATGTCAGAAATTGGTAGAATAAAGAAAATTTTTCCAATCAAAGTGAAAATTTTATTTCCAATAAATGTTATGATCGTATCATCCTCACTACTGGCAGCAGACATATATCTAGATCCAAAAACTAAATCAGCCTCAGTTTTTTCAACACAATTATACATCTCATTTAACTCTCTAGGGTCGAAAGAGCCATCAGCATTAAAAATACAAAAATATTCAGTATTAACATTATTAATACCTTGTATTAAAGCATCACCATAACCCTTATTGATTTGATATAAAATATTACAATCAAAATTTACAATAGAATCAATAGTTTTTTGATCTTCTTTTTCTAAAACCACAATAGTGTTTAAATTATATTTTTTCAATTCAGATAATACTTCAGGCAAAGACTCACTCTCATATTTTGCAGGTATTACTAATGTTAATTTATTCATAAGTATTTTTTCCAATTTATTTTAATACTATTTGTTTAAGATATTAATTTATACGTGAAGTTAATTATCAAAGACTCACTCAAAATGTTAAAAATATTATTATTATAATTAAAAGATCTCATGTAAAAAGTGTATACATTAACTATAAATAATTAAAATAATAATCAATGTTAAATCATATAATTTTTGTAGCATATTTAATTATCTTTTTGTTGTCTAATATTGGTTATGGTTACTTATTTGCAAGCTTTTTTGATAAAGATTTAAAATCACTCAACTATGGTTATTTAGGAATACTCGGGTTTTTCTTCATTATATTTATATCAATCCTATCATCTTTTGTATCACCACATAATTATATACATAATTCCATATTACATTTGGTTGGACTATTTTCTTTCTTCACATATTTTTTGATTAATAAAAATAATAATATTATTGAATTAAAAAGACTATCCTTAATTTTTTTAATTTTTTTACCAGGAATTTATTTATTTAAAAACCATGATGACTTTGGATATTATCATTTAACATATGCATTAAATTTATCTCAGAATAGTTTCATAATAGGAACTGGTGCACTGGGGCATGGCTTTAGAACGATGTCATCACTTTTTTATTATAGCTCAACTTTATACTTACCATTTATTAAATTTTATTTATTTCATTCAGGACCATTTTTAATTTTAATATATTTTAATTATATAGTTCTAACAAAAATTGTTGATAAATTTAAAAAAAAACAAATTGACAATATTTATTTTTTTTCATTATTAAACTTTATATTTGTAAACGTTGTTTTTTATAGAATAGCTGAACATGGAACTGATCGATCAGGTCAAATTTTATTATTTTTAATTTTTATTATTTTCCTCGAATTGTTTTTTTTAAGTCACACAAGAACACAAAAAAATACTATATTTAATTTTTTATTAGTAGCAATTTTATTAGCAATAACTACAAAAGCACTCTTTATTATATATTCAATTATTGTGTTAGTTGTTTTTTTAAAAAATAATTATTACAAAGAATATTTTGTTAAAAAAAATTTAAAAATAATTACTGTATTAATTTTTGGTTTTTTAATGAATCTATTAGTCAACTTTTTCAGTACTGGTTGTTTATTATATCCAGAGGAAAAAACTTGCCTAACTAGTAAATTTGAATGGTCCGTTCCAAAAGAAGAGGTGAAGCTAATGAAAACTCATTATGAGTGGTGGGCTAAGGCAGGAGGTGGGCCAGGGTATAGCTCAAAAATTAAAAAGGAAGAATATGTAAAAAATTTTATTTGGTTTAATGATTGGGTAGATAGACACTTCTTCAACAAAGTATCGGACACCTTGTTAGGAATTATTTTCATAGCTTTATTAAATATAATTTTATTTAAAGGGAAGAAAAAGAAAAAGCGAAATATAAAAAAAATTTTCTTAATAAATTCAATTTTACTAATATTTTTTATAGAATGGTTTCTTGGTCATCCCTCAATGAGGTATGGTGGCTATGTATTATTTGCATTACCAATTTTTATATTTACAAGTAGAAAAATTGAAACATATATTATATCAGAAAAAAAATTATATTTCACATCGGTATTTTTAATTCTATTAACTTTATTAATTTATAATGTAAGGAATATTAAACGTATCAATTTTGAGGTAAATAATTATAATTATCCTTTATTAAAATCACCCTTTTTTAACGTTGAAAATGTTGAGGTTACTGTAATGGATCAATTAGATGATTTTAAAATTTACAAGACCGTTAGTGGAATGTGCTGGGCAGCTCCTACACCCTGTACACACAGGCCTTCACTAATAATAAAATATTGGAATGGTTTTAAGGTTATAGTTAGAAATGATCAATAAACTTTTCATAAAAATTCTATCATTGCTTATAAATATAATCGATTTACAGAAAAAAAAAAAAATAATAAACTTTTTTAAAAATCAATTTAGTGAAGAATTATTGAATATTATTGATATTGGTGCACACAAAGGTGAAACAATAAATTTATTTTTTAACAATTTTAGTATTAATAAAATTATATCATTTGAGCCTAATCCAATAATTTTCAGAAAATTAGAAAGAAAAATTAAAGAACACAAATATTATAAAAGAATAGACTTAATCAATTGTGGAATAGGCGAAAAAGAAAGTACCAAGAGTTTAATTATTTTTGATGAATCATCCTCATCGACATTTAATCTAATAAACAAAGATACAAACTATTATAAAAGAAAAAAAAAAATTTTATCATTTTTTAAGTTTAGTAAAAAAGATGATGAAAATAAATTAGAAATAAAAATATATCCATTAAGCTATTTTAAAGAAGTAGAGGATCTTAAAAGAATAGATATTTTGAAGATTGATACTGAAGGCTATGAACTTAATATTCTTAAAGGTATTACTCAGAATCATTTAAAAAAAATCAAGTATATATATTTTGAGCACCACTATGATCTAATGATTAAGAAAAATTATACATATCGTGATATAAAAAATTTTTTAAACGAAAACAATTTTTATTTATCATTAAAATTAAAAATGAATTTTAGAAAAACATTTGAATATATATATGAAAATAAAAAATAATGAATTAAAAGCAACTGTACTAATTGCAAATTATAATAATGCAAAATATATTAATAGATGTGTCGAATCTGTAATTAATCAAACATATAAAAAATTAGAAATCATTTTTGTAGATGATAAATCGACCGATAACTCATTACAAGTAATTGCAAAATATTTAAAGAAAGTAAAATTGATTAAAAAAAATAAGAAGTTTGGAGTTGGTTGTTTTGATCAAATTGAAACGTATTATAATGGTTTTAAAAAATCCAAAGGTGAAATTATTTTTTTATTAGATAGTGATGATTTTTACAAAAGAGATAAAGTTTCAATCATTATGAATGAGTTTAATAATAATAATAAAATTAATATTTTATATGATTTACCGATAAAAAAATTTTTAACGAAAAATATATTTGTAAAAAAAAAAAAATAAATTAATGAATAATTATTGGCCATATTTTGCTCCGACAAGTTGTATTACAATTCGAAGAAAAAAATTTGATAATATTTTTAGTTTGGTTAATTCTAGATCACATCCTGATATCTGGTTAGATTTTAGAATAGGAATCGTGTCAAACTACATTGCTAATCAATATAATTTTATTGAAAAACATTTAACTTTTTATAGACAGAGTGAGAACAATATTTCATCTGGTTTTAAACATTTTTCCATAAATTGGTGGAAAAGAAGGATGCAAGCGCACCATTACGTAAAGTTCTTTTTTATAAAAAATAAAATTTTTTATAAAAAAAATTTAGATTATTACTTAACTTATTTGATAAACATTTTTGTATAGTGAAAAAAAAGATTTTAATAATTGGTGTAAATAGTTTTATAGGAAATAATCTATATATATCTTTAAAAAATAAATTTAATATTAAAATTATTCATTATAAAAATTTTATATCACTTAGCAAAAAACATTTAATTGATGTTACTTATATTATCAATTGTGCCTCTAATAAGAAATATGTCAAAAATAAATATTTAAAAAAAAATGATTTCGATCTCAAAGTTGCCGAAAAAATTATTGATTTAAAATGTAAATTAATTTTTTTCAGCAGTAGAAAAATTTATAAAGCAGCTGATAATATCAATGAAAATAGTAAATTTAGTACAACATGTAATTATTCAAAAAATAAAGTAATAACAGAAAATAAATTAAAAATGATGTTAAATAAAAGAATTTTAGTTTTAAGAATATCTAATTTGGTTGGTTTAAATAATTCAATCAATTTAAAAAATAAGATTCACAATACTTTTATAGATAATTTTTTTTCAAATATTAAAAAAGATATAATTTTTGATAATCTTAAAATTTATAAAGATTTTTTGTCGATTAATAAATTTAATGAAATTATCTTTAAGCTGATTAGCCGAAATATTACTGGAGTTTTTAATGTTTCATTGGGCCAAAAAGTTTATCTTAATGAATTAATTGGTGAATTAAATTTTTATAATCCAAATAAATATAAAACATTTGATGTTCCCAAGCACTTCAATAATGATTGTTTTTATTTAAATAATAAAAAATTATTAAAAACCATTAATATTAAAATTAGTTTGTTTGGTTTAAAAAGATACTGTAGAATGTTAAGTAATTCGTATTTTACATAATAAAAAAATTGTATGACAAAAAAAATAGCCTTAATTTTTGGTATTACTGGACAAGATGGGTCCTATCTTGCGGAATTTTTAATTGCGAAGGGTTATTTAGTTCATGGTGTTAAAAGAAGATCTTCTTCGCTCAATACATCTAGAGTTGATCATATATACCAAGACCCGCATGAGAAAAAACGAAATTTTTTTCTTCATTATGGTGATATTACTGATGCTATATCGGTTTCAACTTTAATTAAAAAAATTAAACCAAATGAAATTTATAATTTAGCTGCACAATCACATGTATCAGTTTCTTTTGAGGTACCCGAGTACACTGCCAACGCTGATGCTGTCGGTTCTTTAAGAATATTGGAAGCAATTAAATTTCACGGTTTGCAAAATTTTACAAAGTTTTACCAAGCTGGCACTTCTGAAATGTTCGGCAAAGTCCAAGAAATTCCACAAACAGAGAAAACGGGCTTTTATCCAAGGAGTCCTTATGGTGTTGCCAAAGTTTATGCACACTGGATTACCATCAATTATAGAGAAGCCTATAATATTTTTGCATGTAACGGTATTTTATTTAACCACGAAAGTCCAAGGCGTGGAGAAACTTTTGTTACTAGAAAAATTGTTAATGCTCTTTGCAGAATTAAAGTCGGAACACAAAAAAAATTATTTTTAGGAAACCTTAAAGCAAAAAGAGATTGGGGGCATGCGCGTGATTATGTTGAGGCTATGTGGAAAATGCTTCAATTAAAAACACCTCAAGATTTTGTAATAGCAACAGGCAAACAATATTCAGTTAAACAGTTTGTTGACCTGGTATTAGAGGAACTAAAAATTAAGCATAGATGGAGCGGCAAAGGAATTAGTACAAAATGTTATAATGCCAAGGGTACTCTAATAATCCAATGTGATAAGGAATACTACAGACCGCTCGAAGTAGATACTTTACTGGGAGATGCTTCTAAGGCAAAAAAAATATTGAAATGGAAACCAAGAGTTAAGATTAAAGAATTAGTTAAAGAAATGGTTAACCATGAAATGACAAAATTATTAGATGATCAATAAAAAATCTAGGATCTATATAGCTGGTCATAAGGGGCTGGTTGGAAGTGCAATTTTAAGAAAGCTAATATCCAAAGGTTATAAAAATATTATTTTTAGAACAAAAAAACAGTTAGATTTAAAAAATTCTACAAAAGTTTTTCAATTTTTAAAAAAAAATAAACCTGCTTTCATTTTTATTGCAGCAGCTAAAGTTGGAGGTATTTATGCAAACAACAGATATAAAGCAGAATTTATATATGATAATTTGTCTATTCAGTCTAATTTAATTCACTCAGCTTACCTTACTGGAGTTAAAAAATTAATTTTTCTAGGATCAAGTTGTGTTTATCCAAAAATGTGTAGGCAACCAATAAAAGAAGAATATTTGTTAACTGGTGCCCTAGAAGAAACTAATGATGCGTATGCTATAGCTAAAATTGCTGGGATTAAAATGTGTGAAAGTTATAATTCCCAGTACAAAACAAATTATAAATGTTTAATGCCAACAAATACTTTTGGTCCAAATGATGATTATCATGGCTTAAATTCTCATTTTTTTCCTGCTTTGATAAAAAAAGTACATGAATTAAAAATAAAGAATAAAAATTATCTAACTTTATGGGGGAACGGAAGAGCCAAGCGTGAAATTATATATGTAGATGATGTTGCAGAAGCCTGTATTTTTTTTATGAATAAAAATATTAAAGAAACAATAGTTAATATTGGCACTGGAAAAGATTATACCATTAATGAGTATGCAAAAAAGATATTAGGATTACTGGTTCCAAATAAAAAAATTAAAATCAAATATGATTTAACCAAACCGAATGGAACTCAAAGAAAAATTTTAGATGTCAATCTAGCTAAAAAGTATGGGTGGAAGGCTAAAATAAATTTAAGAAAAGGTATAATTAATGCTTATCAAGATTATTTAGAAAAATATTAATAAATTATATGAAGAATATTATTATAGTCACAGGTGGTGCGGGTTTTGTTGGCTCTAACTTAATTGAACATTTAATTGATAAAACAAAATATAATATAATAAGTATAGATGACTATTCTTCAGGAAGCACAAAAAACCATATAGATAATAAGAAAATAAAATACATTAAATCTCACACAAAAAATATTTCAAAAATTTTAAACCCCTATAAACATAAGATTCATTCACTTTTTCACTTTGGAGAATTTGCAAGAATATATCAAAGTTTTTCTAAGATGAATCAATGCATTAATTCAAATACAATTGGAACTCATGAGGTTTTTAATTTTTGTATTTTAAATAAGATAAAACTTATTTACTCAGCTACATCAGCCAGCATTGGTAATAATGGTAATGATAAAAATTTATCACCTTATGCATTTACAAAAGCAAAAAATTTAGAAATGCTAGAAAATTTGAAAACTTGGTTTAATTTTAAATATGAGATAGTTTATTTTTACAATGTTTATGGACAACGACAAATCAAAATAGGAAATATGGCAACTGTAATAGGAATTTTTGAAGAACAATTTAAAAAAAGAATTCCACTCACTGTTGTAAGACCAGGCACTCAATCAAGAAGGTTTACCCATATATCAGATACTATAAGCACTTGTTTTTATGCTTGGAAGAAAAATAAGTGTAGGCACTACAGTATATCAAATAAAAAGGGCTATACTATTTTAGAGGTTGCAAAAATGTTCAATTCAAAAATTAAATTACTACCCAAAAGAAGAGGTGAAAGATATGCCTCAGCTCTAACAAGCATGAACCTATCTAATAAAGTTTATAAAATTTTTGGTAAGACTGAACTTAAGCCGTATATAGCCAATTTTATCAAAAATTTTAGGTAATCGAATAAGAATTGATTGTTTACATCGGTTTTTATTTGAGTATAACACTCTTGCCGGTGATTATTGCGAAGGGGTTATACCCGATCCCATTCCGAACTCGGAAGTCAAGCCCTTCAGCGCCGATGG
>MDTF01010934.1_pt1 | contig 36044 bp, 37 predicted proteins | sample 811191 | NCBI WGS metagenome assembly MDTF01 (sample SAMN05326649, study PRJNA326480) | marine metagenome | isolation source: seawater | place: Southern Ocean | collected 2011 | reverse complement strand
TGTAGCATAAATTCTCCCATCGGGTCCTAATTGTAAAGCTCCTCTGAATCCACCCTCAGGATACTCAGGAGAACTTCCAATTTGTTCATGAATTAATACTCTAGAATCAGGAATGTTAGTTGCTGTTAAATCAAATTGAAAAAGTTTATAATCTACAGGAGGGGCTCCATTAAATCTAAACTCTGAGACTGTAGAAATATAAAGTTTTTTAGAATCTACAGAAAATTCAACTCCATAAGGTTCTCCAAGACTAGGAAAATTATCAATAACAAATGTTTCATTATTAAGCACTTTTCCAGTTCCACTATTAAAATCATATAAAACAGCTTCACTTTCACCTTGATTTGCTACCGCTAGCATAGTGCCATCAGGTGATAGTTTTAAATAACCTCTACTACCAGAACTATTTGAAACTGAAGAAATAACGGGGGTAGTTTGTACACCATTTAAATCTACTAAATAAGAATAAAACACATTGTTATTAACTGTTACTACCCAAAATGTATTACAATCATCCCCCTTTACAGCAGCAACCTTTTCTGACCATCCCACTCCACCTTGTAATTGAACATAAAATACACCATCACCATCTTCATCAATTAATTCACCATTTCCTCCGTCTTTAGACATGTCAATGGTATACAAATTAAATCCATCTGAAGTATTATTATTTTCGGTAACAGTAAAAAGATAATAGATTGAAGTAGATTGAGGTTTTGGTATGATCATTCCAGATTGTGTAGCTGAGGGATCTCCTAATAAATTATTACCTAGACTGCCATCAGTATAGGCCATAATATCATGGTTTTTATTATATACAGTGGTACCATCTGAGTAAAATAATAAATCCCCGTTTGAATCAGAAAATGAAGAGCATCCTTCTAAGGTATTTAACTGACCGTCTGTAAGAGCAGTTGGTGGTGAAGTATTAAAATCTAAACCTGCATTTTCTCCAAAATACCAGATATTAGCCTCTTTCTGAGAATAGGAGTTTACTACAAAAAAGACAGATAATATTAAGAAGAAATTCCGCATTAAATAATTAATTAGTTAAAAAAATCAAATATAAATTAAAAGCATCAAAAAACATTATTATTATTAGCTTAATAAATTGGTTTTTAGTTTAAAAAAGTTTTTATTTTGAAGAGGAAAAAATAAAATCAGAAAGTTTGAATATGCTCTATCGGTCTTAGAGATCTCTCTTTTTTAACAATGAGTAAGAGCCATAAATAAATATAAATACCCAAATTATAACAATAGTGATATCTAAAAATTCAACATCATAACCTTTGGTAATTTCTTCTCCTACTGAGTTTGCTACAGAGCGAACAGCTCCTAGTCTAGAAAAAGGTTCTTTAATTAGATTAGACATTGCTTCAAAAGGTAAAAACCTCATAACGCCATTAACACTTTCAAAAAGAGTATCAGACCCCCTAAAAGCGAAGAATAAATAACCTTTAAACATACTTTCTAAAATAAGCCAAACAACCATAGCGCCAACAGCAAAGGCAGATCTCTTCACTAAGATTCCGAAGAAAAGACCCATTGAAAAGAATCCAACTAGTTTAATAAAAAAACCTATTAGATATTGAAGGTCTGAAGTGATAATCCCAAATTCATTGTAGTCAGAATAAATAAAACCTAGTATTACTGAAATAGTAAATACAAAAAGTGTTGAAAACCCAGCAAATACAATAACAGTATAGAACTTAGATAAAATAAATTCTTTTTTACTTAAACCGTCTATTAGATTTTGTTTTAAAGTTTTGTAGCTGTATTCATTTGCAATCATAGAAACAATCACTAAGAGTAAGAAAAACTTAAAAATTGACGCCATGTAGGTGTTAAAATGCCAGATGTAAGGAAAATTAAAAATCCCCATATCGGCTAAATGAAATTTGATAAAACCAATATCAAATTTAACAGCAGCAATAAGAGCAATAGAGGTAAGTAATCCAAAATATATAATTGAAAGTACTTTACTTGCTTTATTGTGTTTTAATTTGTGAAACTCTATGGATAATAGTCTTAACATGACTGAAATTTTTAAGATTATTTATTATTGGTTAAATCTAGAAATTGTTGCTCTAAACTTGGTTTACGTTTTACCAAATGAGAGACTATAACTCCATTTTTAAATAAGAAAGTATTAATTTCAGTTGCTTCCATTTCTTCTTTTAAATGTGCAATGATAAGCTCCCCATCTTCTTTAATATCGCCAATACTAGTATGTTTGTTTAAAAGTGTCAGTAATTTACTTTTTTCAGTAGCTACTTTTAGTTCAAATAAGCCATTTGAAGCAGTCATTTCATCAACTCTACCACTGTAAAGTTTTATTCCTTCTCTAATTACGACCACGTGACTACAAACTTTTTCAACCTCATCTAAAAGATGAGAAGCTAGCAATATAGTAGTTCCATTTTTTGCAATCTCTTGTATAATTTGTCTTATTTCATGAATTCCTTGTGGATCTAAACCGTTAGTTGGTTCGTCTAAGATTAATATTTCAGGATCATTTAATAAGGCAGAAGCTATTGCCATTCGTTGTTTCATTCCTAAAGAAAAGGTGCTAAACTTACTATTTCTTCTTTCAAATAGATTAACAACCTTAAGTTTTTCATCAATTTTTTCAGTAGAAATATCTTTAATCTTGCAAATCAAAGATAAATTTTGAATGGCAGTCATGTAAGGATAAAAGTTTGGTCGCTCTATGATTGCTCCAACTTTTTTTAGAGCTTGATGGGTAGAGAGATCTCCATTAAACCAACTAAAGTTTCCTGAAGTCTTATTAACAACATTTAAAATAATTCCGAGAGTTGTAGATTTTCCACTTCCATTTGGTCCTAAAATACCATACACATTTCCTCTTTGTATGTCAAAAGAAAGATTATTTACTGCATGAACTCGACCAAATTTTTTATGGATATTTTTGAGAGATAAGATTGTTTCCAAGAATTATAACTATTAATTGATTGTTTGTAAGACGAACAAGATACAACTATGTTACAAAAAAGAGTATTATAAAGTTGAAGCTTCCCATAGAAAATAATTTTATGTATTAAAAAAAAATGTCGTTTAAATTTATTATTTAGATTCTAATTTTAGAGTCACCTATTTTAATATAATAGAGAATTTGGTAAAATAATTATGAACTTTTTAAAATCTAATAAGTATCAAAATCTATATCGTCTAGGCTTTCAAATTCATCTTTAAATTCATCCTCATAGTTGTCATCTAGGTCGCTGTCAGGTTTTTCAGCGACAAACTCTTTTTCTGGGACTTCTTTAGGAATTTCTCCAACTGACAGAATTGTTTTTGGTAAATCACTTTGTATATCTTTGGTTACTTCTATAGCTTCCACATAAAAAGTCCACATACTTAAAAAGTCATAAACATAAATTAATTTATCTCCGGCTTGTGGGATCGTTTTTTTAATAAAACAATTTTGCATAGAAATACCTTCTCCAGCTTCAGACATATTAAAAAGAGGGATTTCTTCTCCTTGATTCCATTCGTTATCAGTTCTATAAAAAGAAGCCATTTCCAGACCATCAAAATCAAAAGATTTTGCAATTATTAAATGCAAAGACTCTAAATTTATAGCATTATCTACCAAAACTGTCCTAATAACATCTTCTTCTGTATCTAAAATAACTCTAACCTTATACATGTTTTCTTGATAGTTTATGTAGACAAAATTACAATATTTTATATGTATTTTTGTGTATCAAATGAAATAGCATGGATAAAAGTGAGATTTTAAGAGGTTTTAATAATAATTCTAAAAATACATTAATGGAAACTCTTGATATTGAGTATGTTGATGTTGGAGAAGATTATTTAACTGCAAAAATGCCTGTAACCTCTAAAGTTCATCAACCTTATGGTCAGTTACATGGAGGAGCTACTGCTGCTTTAGCAGAATCTGTTGGAAGTGCAGCCTCTCATTTTTTTATTGATCGAAAAAAACAAATCATAAACGGAATAGAATTATCAATTAACCATGTTAAAAGTAAAAGGGAAGGACATGTTTTTGCAATTGCCAAAAATATTCACAAAGGAAGGTCCACTCATTTGTGGGAAGTTAGGGTAGTTGATGAAAACAACCAATTAATTTCTATTTGTAAAATAACAAATATCATTCTAGACAAATAAGAAGATAAAGATTTTTTAAAAACATTTAAAATATTTAGATTGAGTTTAATTTTTAGTAAAATTATAGCTTCTCACAAGCAAAAATTACCTTTTGTTTGTTTCAATAAACCAAATACCAACGGATTGAAAGCGTATTTTGGGAAAGATTCTTCCTTGAGATACTCGGATTCATTTAAAGAAGAAGGATTTGTTTTTGCTCCGTTTAATAATGACAGCCCATCAATTGTTTTTTTGAAAGAAACTTCAGAGATATTTGAAGAATTATATATTAAAAAAACAACTACCATCCCAGAAAAAAAATCTCAAGAGTTTGTTACAGCTAAGAAAAACCATTTGGAGCTTGTTTTAAATGGAATTGATTCAATTAAAAAAAAATTGTTTAAAAAGGTTGTTTTATCTAGAAAAGAAATTATTAAACTTCCTGTTATAGATATACTAAAAGTATTTGAGAGATTGCTTGAGAAATATGATAATGCTTTTGTATATGTATGGTTTCATCCAGAAGTTGGTATTTGGATGGGAGCTACTCCTGAAAGACTGGTTACTTTAAAAAATGGAGAATTTCATACAACAGCATTAGCAAGTACACAAAACTATCAAGGTAATCTTAATCCAGTCTGGGGAGATAAAGAAAAAAAAGAACATCAATTTGTAGTAGATTATATCGTTTCGCAAATTAAGGATCAGCAAAATGGTATCATTTTAAAAGATTTCACTGTTTCAGAGACTTATACAGTTAAGGCAGGTAGTTTACTTCATTTAAAAGCAGATATTAAAGGTGTAATTGATGGTTTTGAATTAAAAAATTTATTAAACACTTTACATCCAACTCCCGCTGTTTGTGGTCTTCCAAAAGAGGCTGCCAAATCTTTTATTTTAGCATATGAAAACTATGAGAGAACTTATTACACCGGTTTCTTAGGTGAAATTAATGTAAATATAGGGACTGAATTATTTGTCAATTTACGTTGTGTGGAGATTGATGGAAATAATGCTATTATTTATATAGGAGGTGGAATTACTGCACAGAGTAATCCTGAAAAAGAATGGATAGAAACATGTAATAAAACCAGTACTATTAAAAGTGTTCTATAAAAAAAAACCATCAAAATAAATTGATGGCTTTTCTTGTAAATAGAATACTAACTATTAAATATCATCGAAGTTAACATCTGTGAAACTTTCAGTTGTTTTTTCTTGAGTTTCTTCAATTACTTCTTGTTCTTCTTTCTTGTAGTCTTTCTGATGACGTTCACTAATTACTTCAGACCCCTTTTCATTTAAAATATAGTCTGTAGCTTTAGCTAACATCTCTTTAAAATCATTAAAATCTTCTTTGTACAAATAAATTTTGTGTTTTTGATAATGGAACGATCCATCATCATGTGTAAACTTTTTACTTTCAGTAACTGTTAGATAATAATCATCTGCTTTGGTAGCTCTAACATCAAAAAAGTATGTTCTTCTTCCAGCTCTTAATACTTGTGAAAATATCTCTTCTTGTTCAACTCTTTCGCCCATAACTTTGTTAAAGTGTATTAATAGTTTAATTATAAAGTAACAAATCTAATAAAATATTTTACTTGGCAAAATATCAAACTAGATTTCTTTTTCTAAAAGTTGCTGTTCATACAACTCTTTGTAATACCCCTCTTGATTTATTAATTGATTATGAGAGCCCTGTTGAATTATTTCACCTGTATCTATAATGATGATTTTATCAGCATTTTTTGCTGATGACACCCTGTGACTTATAATGATAGTTGTCTTGTTTTTAGAAATCTCTTCTAGATTTGCTAATATTCTCTCTTCAGTTTCTGTGTCTACTGCTGATAAACAATCATCGAAAATTAATATTTTAGGATTTTTTATAATAGCTCTAGCGATAGAAACTCGTTGTTTTTGCCCACCTGATAAAGTAACACCCCTTTCTCCTAATATGGTTTGATATCCATTCTTAAAACTTACAATATTCTCATGAACAACTGCTTTTTTAGCGGCGTTTATAATTTCTTGTTTAGTTGCTTTTTCATATCCAAACTTAATATTATTTGAGATGGAGTCTGAAAATAGAAATGGATCTTGTGGAACAAAACCAATTTCTTTTCTCAAATCAATTAAATTAACTTCTTTTATTGGTTTATTGTCAATTGTGATTTCACCATTATCTACATCATATAGTCTAGATACTAAATTAACTATACTAGATTTTCCTGCGCCAGTTTTACCAAGAATAGCGATTGTTTCTCCTTTTTTTATAAAGAAACTTACATTTTTTAATGCCTGAATTTTAGTATCATCATAGGTAAGGGAGACATTTTTGAATTCGATATTTCCTTCTGTAATAAAGTGCTTTGTGATGTGGTTTTGTATGTCTGGAATTTCTTTTAAAAATTCATTGATTCTTTTTTGAGAAGCCTCCGCCTCTTGAACCATAGAGGTAACCCATCCAACAACTGCTACTGGCCATGTGAGCATATTAATATACAGGATAAATTCTGCAATTACACCAATTGGTATTTCACCGTTAATGTACTGTTTTCCACCTACATAAATAACGGTTAAATTACTAATTCCAATTAATAATATCATCAAAGGAAAGAATAGTGCCTGTACTTTATATAGACTTATATTTTTTTCTTTGCTTTTATCTGCTATTTCATCAAACCCAGAAATTACCATCGATTCAATACCATAAGACTTTACAACATTTATTCCAGAAAAAAACTCTTGACTATAGGTAGTTAACTTCGATAAATATTCTTGAACAACAGCACTTCTTTGATTGATTATTTTACTGATGAAGAAAATAGAAACAGATAGGATCGGAAATGGGATTAGTGTGTACATTGTTAGTTTAGGATCTATTTTAACCATTTGTGCAAAACCTACTATAAATAAAAAAACCATATTCATAGAATACATTACAGCCGGTCCAAAGTACATTCTAACTTTAGAAACATCTTCACTAATACGATTCATTAAATCGCCAGTTCTATTTTTTTTATAAAAATTAATTGAAAGCTTTTGATATTGTTCGTAAATTTCATTTTTTAAATCAAACTCAATTAATCTAGAGGTAACAATAATCATTTGTCTCATTACAAAGGTTAAAAATCCTGCTAGAACTGCTACTCCTACAATGGTTAATATATTCCAAAGTAATTGATTTTCTACAAGAGATTTATCTGAAATATCACCTTTTATGTAGCTTTCCACGGAGTTGAGTGATTTTCCAATGATTCTTGGAATTTGAAGTGCTAAAACCTTAGAAATAATTGTTATAAAAACACCTATTAATAGCCTCCATTTATATTTTATAAAATACTTATCTAAATATCTTAAGGACTTCATTAATGGTTCTATTATTATTCATCAATTAATATATATATAATTTAATAGCAATTAATTTGTTGTTATTTGAAGATATCGTATTTTTGACCTTTGTTTTTTATGAATTATATAAGATCATTAAAATTAATCAAAAGATACTTATGACAACAAAAATTATTGAAACTGACATAATTAAGAGAAACCCGGTGTTTGGACAACTATCTTTTGATGGTCACGAACAAATTGTTTTTTGCAATGACGAAGATACAGGTTTAAAAGCAATAATAGGTATACATAATACAGTTTTAGGACCGGCTCTAGGAGGTACTAGAATGTGGTCATATGAAAGTGAATGGCATGCGTTAAATGATGTTTTGCGTCTGTCTAGAGGAATGACATATAAATCAGCAATTACAGGATTAAATCTAGGTGGAGGTAAGGCTGTGATAATAGGTGATGCAAAAACTCAAAAAAATGATCAATTAATGAGAAGGTTTGGTGAATTTGTACATTCTTTAAGTGGAAGGTATATTACAGCTGAAGATATGGGAATGGAAACAAGGGATATGGATATTATTAGAGAAGTGACGCCTCATGTTACCGGGATATCCGAATCTAATGGAGGATCTGGAAATCCATCACCAGTTACTGCATATGGAGTTTATATGGGAATGAAAGCAGCTGCCAATTATAAATTTGGAACAGACTGTTTGAAAGGTAAAAAAATATTAGTACAGGGGGTGGGGCATGTTGGAGAAACTTTAGTGAAATATATTACTAACGAAGGGGCTCAAGTAATTATAAATGATATCAATGAAGTTCGTTTAGAAGAATTATCAAAAAAATACAATACCAATGTTATTTTAGGGAATGATATTTATAATACAGAAATAGATATTTATGCACCTTGCGCACTAGGCGCAACGATTAATGATAATACAATTCATAAATTAAAAGCAAAAGTAATAGCTGGTGCTGCTAATAATCAGCTAGCTGATGAAGTAAAACATGGAAAATTGCTTATGGAAAAAGGCATTGCTTATGCACCAGATTTTTTAATAAATGCTGGTGGTATTATTAATGTTTATGGAGAATTAGAGGGCTATACTAAGGAAGAAAGTCTTAAGAAAACTGAAAATATATACAATACGACCCTGGAAATTTTCAAACTTTCAGAGAAAGAAAACATCACTACGCACAGGGCTGCCTTCAATATCGCGCAAAATAGAATAGATAATCGTAAAAAAGAGAGAAACTCTTAATGCACCTAAAGAAATAATTATATTTTTGCAAAGCGACTGATTTTTTATCTTTCGCTTTTTTTATTAAAAAACAAGTTCTTTAAATGATCAACAGAAGACATATTAGAGTTAAGGTAATGCAATCAGTCTATGCTATGATTAAATCTCATGACGACAATATTGTGAAAGAAGAAAAATTCATAAAACACAGCATTAAAAGAATGTTTGACTTATATGTATTACTTCTTCAGCTTTTAGTTGAGGTACAAAAGCTAGCCGAACAAAAACAAGAAATTTCTAAGAAAAAATATTTAGCGACACAAGAGGATTTATCTCCAAATAGAAAATTTGTTGAAAATAAATTAATAAAAAAAATAGCGGAAAGCACTTCTTTATCTCTACATATTGAGGCCCAAAATCTAAATAATTGGTCTAAGGACGATGAGTATGTTAAGATTATTTGGGATAAATTACAAAAGAGTGCTTTGTTTTCTAACTATTTAAACACCAAGGAGGATTCTTATCTTGTAGATAAAAGTTTTGTAATTGATTTTTTTAAAAATATTGTAGCTCCAAACACTAAACTAGCAGATTATTTTGAGGATGAAAATATTACTTGGGTAGATGACATACCGTTCGTAAATACTTGGGTTGTTAGATCACTTAACAAACAAAAAGAAAATAGCACTTTCTTATTGGGAAGTCTATATAAGAATCAAGATGATCAAGATTTTGTTTCAGAATTATTCAAGAAAGTGATTCTAAATCATCATACTTTTGAAAACGACATTAAAATTCATACTCCAAATTGGGAATCAGATAGGATAGCAGACATGGATATGATATTAATAAAAATGGGAGCTTGTGAGTTTTTACACTTTCCATTTATACCTACTAAAGTTACCATAAATGAATATATAGAGATAGCTAAAGACTATTCTTCAGAAAAAAGTGGTTACTTTGTTAATGGTGTTTTAGATAAGCTCTCTAGAGAATTTGATAAAGACAAAAAATTCGTCAAAGTAGGACGAGGATTATTATAATTTATTATTTTTACAAAAACAATTACAATCATGAATAAAATATTGACAACATCGTTACTGGCTTTATCACTAGTTTTTTTTATTTCCTGTAAAGAAGGTAATGCTTCTTCTAAGGTTAAAAAAGAAAATGTAGATACTGCTAAAAAAAGAGATTCTGAAATAAGTAAAGGATCTGCACAAATTCAATTTGATATAACCGAATTTGATTTTGGAACTGTTAATGAAGGAGAAATAGTAGAAGCAAAATTTACAGTAACTAACTCTGGAAAAACAGATTTAGTAATTTCTAATGCTCAAGCCTCTTGTGGTTGTACGGTCCCTGTTTGGCCAAAAGCACCCATTGGACCAGGGGAGTCTTCTGAGATTTTAGCCAACTTCAACACAGCAGGTAAGCCAAATAGACAATTAAAAACAATAACTTTAACTACGAATACAGCTCTTGGTAGAGAGGTATTAAAGATAAAAGGTTCAGTAACTCCAAAAGCTCTTTTAACACAAAAAAAATAATTAAATAATGTTTCAAATAATATTTTTACAAGCATCGCCATCTGAAGGTTTTGGAGGTATGATGCTTCCTATGTTGGCTCTTTTGGTAGTTTTTTATTTATTTATGATATTACCACAAAATAGAAAACGAAAAAAAGATAAGAAATTTTTAACTGAAATGAAAAAAGGTGTAAAAGTTGTTACTTCAAGTGGTATTCACGGAAAGTTAATAGATGTGAATGAGAAAGAAGCAACAGTTACAATAGAAACAGGTGCTGGTAAGATAAAGTTTGAGCAGGCTGCAATTTCTGTTGAACTCAGTAAAAAGTACTTAACAGTGCCGGCAACAAAGAAATAAACTTAAGTATGTATTTATAATAAGTGAGCTAATTTAAGCTCACTTTTTTTTTTGTAGTTAATTTTGACTTTGTTGGTAGATTAATTAGCTTGCGAGTAAATAGAATAAATATGATCAAAAAGAATAACGGAAATAATAAAATGTATAATAAATTTATCTTTTTTATTGTGCTTTCTGTTGTTTTTTGGTTTATGACTAAGCTTTCTAAGGAATACGAAAGTACTATAGACTTTCCTGTAACTTACAAGAACCTTCCAAGCAATAAATTATTACAAGAAATACCTTCAAAAAAGATAAATATCAATATCAAAACAAGTGGTTTTAAATTATTTTCAGCTAATGTTTTTCCAAATAATATAGAAATTGACGCATCTAGATTATACAATAAGACTAAAACAGATTATTATCTATTGTTAGCTCAGCAAAGGTTGTCAATTCAAAAACAAATGAAAACAGGAGTTGAGATAGATCACTTTACAAAGGATTCAATTCTATTTAGCTTAGGATCGTTAAAAGTTAAAAAAGTACCAGTAAGACTATTAAGTTCATTTTCTTATGCAGCAGGACACGGTTTAAATGGGAGTATTACGATGACACCTGATTCAATTAGTTTAAATGGGCCTGAATCTATATTGGATACTATTCAATTTGTTTTAACGAAGCTTCTCCAGAAAAAAGAACTCAATACTTCAATAAATGAAATTTTAGAGATACAGGGTTTTACATCTGAATCTAATGTGAGGTTTCAACAAAATAAAGTTTTAATTTCTGCTTTGGTAGAAAGGTTTACAGAGGGCACAATTGAGGTTCCTTTTATAGTAGTAAACCTACCGAAGGGAAAAACTATAAACACATTTCCTAAGCTAGTAAAAATCACTTATAAGGTTGCTCTTTCTGAATTTAATAAAATAAATATTTCATCTTTTTCAATTGAATGTGATTATAAGTTATCACAAGAAAATAACTTATCTTATTTAATCCCAAAACTAGTAGAAAAATCTTCGATGATTAAAAATCTTCGATTTTCTCCTCTAAAAATTGATTTTATAATTAATTAATAATATGGTAGTAGGTATTACAGGTGGAATTGGTACTGGTAAATCTTTAGTTTCGAAGGCTTTTTGTCTTTTAGACAATACGGTTTATTATCACGCAGATGAAGAAGCAAAATCACTAATGAATACTTCATTGGTAATTAAAAACAAAATTATTGAAGTATTTGGTGAGGATAGCTACCAGAAAAATAAATTAAATAGAAAATATATTTCATCATTCGTTTTTAAAGATCCAAAGCTCTTAAAGAGGTTAAATAGGATTGTACATCCAATTGTAAAAAAACACTTTATAAATTTCGTTAAAAAGCAAAATAAAAACACATTCATAATTTATGAGAATGCAATACTTTTTGAAACTGGAAGTAATTTAGTTTGTGACATAGTAATTTCTGTAAATGCTCCCAAGAATTTAAGAGTTAAAAGGGTAATGGAAAGAGATCATGTCTCAGAAAAACAAGTATTGGGTAGGATGAAGAATCAATGGCCAAATATAAAAAGGAATTTACTATCAAACTACATTGTTTATAATATTGAAAAAGAAGAAACATTGTTAAAAATTAATTATATATATAAAATTTTAACAAAAAAAATACTTTTAACTTAGGCTAATTCCCAATTTGTGTTAAATTTTACTTAATAAATCAAGTTTTATTGTTAATCTAAGTTAAAATATAAAATTAACTTATTTTAAAGTCTATTTTTGAGGAATGGGAAAAAAAATTTTTGTCCTTATTGTAGTCTTGATGAGTATTTCGCTCATTGGTATTATTTCTGTTCAATTATACTGGATTAACAACGCTATTGAAAGTAAAGACCTTCAATTTAGTGGTGATGTAAAAAAAGCTTTAGCTAGAGTATCTGAGCGCATAGAAATTAAAGAAGAGGATCTTTATTTGAATAAAATTCAAAGTTTTATTGAAACCAAGCAGTTTTTAAGTAAAGCACAAATTAAAAATTTTTTAATTCAACAAATAGACACAACAACAAAAAGTCGTTTTTCTTTTGGAACTACTATTATAGAAGAAGATTTTAAAATACCTGTATTGGATATTTTAGATAAAAATGGTTTTTACGATAACGATTCCATTGTTGTGAAAAGATTTACAAAAAAGAGAGATTTCTTTAAAGGAACTTTTCTAGTTGGAAAAAATGATTTTAAGTCTACATTTAATGAGAAGAAATTCTCCAAGATTGATAAATTAGAAGAACTAGATACCAAACTAATATCAGATGTTTTTAAAGACTTCTATAAAACTACATTCTCTATAGAGGAAAGAATTAATAATAGGGAAATTAACACTACACTGAAAGAAGAATTAGAAAGAAATAATATTAAAATTGAATTTAAATACGGTGTCTACAATAATGGATTGGCAACTAAATTAAAATCTGGTTATTATACCATAGACCCAGAAAAAAGTATGAGCTACCCCTTATTCATTAATAATGAAGGTATTAGTGATTATACATTATACATAGATTTCCCTCAAAAAAGTCGTCATATTTTATCTGATATTTCTTTTATTTTATTGTTATCATTATTCTTCATTTTTATTATTATAGTTGCTTTTTCAAGTTCATTATATCAACTAGTAAAACAGAAAAAAATATCAGAAATTAAGACTGATTTTATCAATAATATGACTCATGAGTTTAAGACGCCTATTGCAACAATTAACTTAGCGCTAGATTCTATAATAAACCCTAAGATTATTCATAACGAAGAAAAAGTACTGCGTTATATTAAGATGATAAGAGATGAAAATAAAAGAATGCATGGTCAGGTAGAAAATGTTTTACGAATTTCAAGATTAGAGAAGAATCAATTAGAGTTTGCAACAGAGACCTCAAATATGCATGATGTTATAGACGATGCAATATCTCATGTAAGTCTTTTAGCAATAGATAAGAAAGGTTCAATTACAACACATTTTGAAGCAATTAAATCAGAGGCGTTGGTAAATCAATTTCATATGACCAACGTATTGGTTAATATTTTAGAAAATGCATTAAAATACTCTGAAGTCAATCCAAAAATAGATGTGTACACAGAGAACACAAATAAAAATTTAATTATTAAAATTAAAGATGAAGGTATAGGAATGGCTAAAAATGCTCAAAAATATATTTTTGATAAATTTTATAGAGAACAGAAAGGAAATATTCATGATGTTAAAGGTCATGGATTGGGGTTAGCATATGTGAAAGAGATAGTAGATACTCATCATGGAGCTGTCTTAGTAGATAGCGAAAAAGGAAAAGGAAGTACATTTATAGTTAAATTACCATTAATTTAAAAATAGAAATATGGGAAGTAAAAAGATTTTATTAGTAGAGGATGATCCAAATTTTGGAACAGTTTTAAAAGATTATTTAGCATTAAATGATTATAATGTAACTCATGCTAAAGACGGAATTGAAGGATTAATCATGTTTAAAAATAATGACTTTGATCTTTGTATTCTTGATGTAATGATGCCTCGTAAAGATGGTTTTTCATTGGCACAAGATATTCGTTCCACGAACAAAGAAATACCGATCGTTTTTTTAACAGCAAAGACTCTAAAAGAGGATGTTTTACGTGGTTATCAAGCTGGAGCAGATGATTATTTGAATAAACCTTTCGATTCTGAAGTTTTACTCTTTAAAATTAAAGCAATTTTACAGAGAAAAGAATCTGATTCTGCGGCAGAAAATGAGCAGTTTGAATTTACAATTGGCGGTTTTTTCTTTAACTCTAAATTACGTCAACTTTCAGTAGGGGCTAATGAACCACAAAAACTTTCACCAAAGGAAAGTAAGCTTTTACGTATGTTAGCGTTGCACAAAAATGATTTAATGCCAAGAGAATTAGCCTTGACTAAAATTTGGAGAGATGATAATTATTTTACTTCTAGGAGTATGGATGTTTACATTGCGAAACTTCGTAAATATTTGAAAAAAGATGAGTATGTAGAAATCTTAAATATTCATGGGGAAGGATTTAGATTGGTAGATAAAAATTAAAGTTTCCCAAATAATATAATTTTCAATATCGAGTTTTTGGAATCGTTCTTATGGCACTTTTTATTAAAATTTATGAAGACAATCCCAATCCTATAGAGATAAAAAAAATAGTTGATATTTTAAGAAAAGGAGGTTTGGTTATTTACCCTACAGATACTGTCTATGGGTTAGGTTGCGATATCACAAATACTAGAGCATTAGAAAAAATTGCGAGAATAAAAGGAGTGAAACTAGAGAAAGCTAATTTTTCCTTTATATGCAATGATTTAAGCCATCTTTCAGATTATGTAAAACAACTAGATACACCAACTTATAAAATACTTAAAAGAGCCTTACCTGGACCCTATACTTTTATATTACCTGGAAGTAATTCACTTCCAAGAGTATTTAAAAAGAAAAAAACAGTTGGAATTCGTGTTCCAGAAAACACCATTGCCAGAGCAATAGTTTCTGAGTTGGGCAATCCTATAATTTCTACCTCAATCTATGACGAAGATGATGTTTTAGAATATACTACAGATCCAGAATTAATTTTTGAAAAGTGGCAACATTTAGTAGATGGTGTAATTGATGGTGGTTTTGGAGATAATTATGCTTCAACAATTATAGATTTAACAGGGTCAGAACCTATCGTTATTAGAGAGGGTAAAGGAAGCCTAGCTATATTATAATTACAAAAAAAAAATACTTAAAAATATTTATATTGCTTAACGTAATTTGATATCATGCCAACTTACATCATAACTAAAAAGCTATTATATAAATAAACTAGCACTAAATATTTACTGAAGATTTTTAAATTTCCTCCTTCTTAAAATGAAATACTGCCAAACAATACTAGTGTGAAGGTTATATTCGTATTTTTTTTGTAATTTTTTTCGTTTTTGTAAGAATTTATAAAAGTTTTTATAGACACTAAAATGTGCTTTTATAATTGCCCAAGTGTGAATAGGTCTAAATTCAAATAAAAACTTACATCCTGCTACCCCATCTAAAATTAAACGAGAAACAACAACAAATAGAAACCATTGTTTGGGAACATTTTTAATAACATTAAGCAAACTATTTCTAAAGTTTAAAAAAGTTTTTTGTGGATTTGTTTCTTGAAGTGTTGCACCACCAACATGATATACCGTAGAATTTCCATTATATTTCACAACAAACCCTTCATTTTGTGCTCTCCAACATAAATCAACCTCTTCTTGATGTGCAAAATAATCCTCATCAAATCCGTTCAATTGGTGGTAAACTTTTGATCGGATAAAAAAACAAGCTCCAGAGGCCCAAAATATTTCTGTAATATCATCAAACTGTTTTGAGTCTTGTTCTAAATTATTAAAAACTCTTCCTCTACAATACGGATATCCATATAAATCAATAAAACCACCACCAGCACCAGCATATTCAAATGTTTTCTTATTTTTAAAATCTAGTATTTTTGGCTGAATAATAGCAGTATTTTCTTCCTTTTTAAAAATATCTAAAATTGGAGGAATCCAATTGTCTGTAACTTCTATATCCGAATTAATTAAGCAATAAATATCTGCATCAATGCTATTTAAAGCATCATTATATCCTTTTGCATAGCCTCCGTTAGTAGTGTTTTCTAAAATATGAACTGCTGGAAAGTATTCTCTTACATAAGCAATTGAAGAATCTGAACTTGCATTGTCTGCAACATAAATATCTGCTAATTCTGAACTAAAATTAACAATAGATGGTAGAAATTGTTCTAACAATTTTTTTCCATTCCAATTTAATATTACGATGGCTGTTTTCAATGCTACAAATTTAGTATTTCTAAATCGATACTAAACCTAAATATTTATTAAAGATTAGTAGTTCGGAATGTCCTTTAAAAAAACATAGGTTTCATTTTTTGCATCTATCTGGCAGAAGTAATGATTCAAACCATTGGTAACCATTATATAAGATGATTTAGCTGTTAAATTATACCTTGCAACTTGATCGAAAGTATCTTGAGAAATTGAGACAGATGGAGCTTTGCACTCTATTAGTATCTCTGGAGTTCCTTTATTGTTAAAAACAATAATATCAGTTCTCTTTACTATAGAGTTTATTTTTAGTTGTTTTTCTACTGAAATTAATGAAATAGGATATTTTTTTTCATTCATCAAGAACAACACAACATGTTGTCGTACCCATTCTTCTGGTGTTAAGATCACATATTTTTTTCTAATAATATCAAAAATAAGTGTCTTATTTTCGCTAGATTTGAGTCGGAATGCATAGGATGGGAAATTTAGTTCTTGCATAGGGTTAAATGTAATCAAATCAAATCGTTTGTAATTAAAACACAAACAATAATTGTGATCCAACTTAGTTACTAGACTAAGTTTGAAATGACATCAAGTATGAATGAAATAAATCAAATCGTTTCTGATATTAAAAATGGTAGTATCAAACCTATTTATTTTTTGATGGGAGAAGAGCCTTATTATATTGATAAAATATCAGATTTCATAGAAGAAAATATTTTAGAGGAAGAAGAAAAAGGATTCAATCAAACTGTCATGTATGGCAGAGACGTAGCTATTGAAGATGTTATAGGAGCAGCAAAGCGTTTTCCTATGATGGCAGAAAAGCAGGTGATCATTGTAAAAGAAGCACAAGAGTTAAGTAGAACCATAGAAAAATTGACTTCTTATGCTAATAATCCTCAATTGTCTACTGTTTTAGTAATTAATTATAAATACAAAAAAATAGATAAACGTAAGGCCTTATTTAAGGCTATTCATAAGATAGGATTGGTGTATGAGAGTAAACGTTTATATGATAACCAAGTTGCAGATTGGATTCGTAGAGTGTTAGGTGGAAAAAAATACCAAGTAGAACCAAAGGCAGCTCAAATGTTGGTTGAGTTCTTAGGATCTGATTTAAGTAAAATTAACAATGAACTAGAAAAACTAACTGCAATACTTCCAGAAGAAACTATTATTACTCCTCAACATATAGAAGATAATATTGGGATATCTAAAGATTTTAACAATTTTGAATTACTAAAAGCAGTAGGGGATAGAAATGTTTTTAAAGCAAATCAAATAATTCAATATTTTGCTCAAAATCCAAAAAATAATCCAATTATAATGACTATTTCTCTGCTAAATAGGTTTTTTACCCAAGTATTAACCTACCATGGATTACAAAATAAATCTAGAGAATACGTTGCGAAAACCTTAGGAATAAGTCCTTTTTTTGTGGTAGATTATATCACAGCAGCCAATAACTTTCCTATGCGTAAGGTTGCGCAAATAATTACTTTGTTAAGATATGCAGATGTGAAAAGTAAAGGAGTAGGAGCTAACCAATCAGATAGAGAAATTTTAAAAGAACTACTTTTTAAAATATTACACTAAAAAAAGCTAACTCAAAGAAAGTTAGCTTTTTAATTTTTTTATAAATTCGTATAATTACTCTGTTTTTTTAGCTTTATCCGCAACAATTCTATCTTTTCTATTAGCCAATTCCCAAGCTGTGTGAAAAACCAAGCGAGTTCTAGTTTCTAATTGTTCATAATTAATTTTGTCTGGCGTATCTGTTTCTTTATGATAATCTACGTGGGTTCCATTAAAGTAGAAGATAATAGGTACGTTTAACTTTGCAAAATTATAATGATCTGATCTGTAGTAAAATCTGTTAGGATCATTCTCGTCATTGTATTTATAATCTAATTCTAAAGAAGTATATTTTGTATTCATTGCCTCAGAAACTTCATGCAATTCTGTACTTAATTTATCGGAACCAATTAAATAGATATACTTTGGGTTTCCTTTATGTCTTTCATCTATTCTACCAATCATATCAATATTTAAGTTTACAATAGTATTGGAAATAGAAAAAATTGGATTTTCTGTGTAATAACGAGAGCCTAACAATCCTTTTTCTTCACCAGTTACATGCAAGAATAAAATAGATCTTTTAGGACCGTTTCCATCTTTTACAGCTTGGTTAAATGCTTCAGCAATTTCTAAAACAGCCACTGTTCCGGAACCATCATCATCTGCTCCATTAAAAACCTCTCCATCTTTGTTCATTCCAACGTGGTCTAGATGTGCAGAAATTACAATAATTTCATCTGGTTTTTCAGAACCTTTAATAAAAGCAAGTACATTTTCAGAATCTTTTATTTCTCCTCGTCTACTTAACTTACTCATATATGCAGCAGGAACCTCTTGGTAATAGTCATCTCCGCCAATAGGTGAAATGATTCCTTGGCTCACATAAAAATTCTTTAAATATTCAACAGCCATTTTCTGACCAGGTTCTCCTGTATTTCTTCCTTCAAATTCGTCGGAAGCATATGTAAATAGATGATTTCCTATTTCCTTAGCAGTAATGGATGCTGCATATTTAACAGGTATATCTATTTTGTTTTGTGAGGATGCATATGTAGTGAAAGTCAATATGCTAGCTGCTAAAAGTAATTTTTTCATAAATGTAAAATATTTTTTATGTTTAGAATTCTGATTTTTATAAGAATAGTTAACAAAAATAAAAATTATGAATTTTTAGTCATAATAAACTGTTCTAAACTTGCGTTAAAGTTAACCATTTCTGAAGAAAATAAGGTGTCAAAAGAATTTCTTGCGATTAAATCTTCCTTTTTACCAGCTTCAACCTCTTTTTCTGTTAGTAATATGAGTTGATCAGCAGATTTTATAGCTAAGTTTACTTCATGTGTTGTAATAACAATTGTTTTTTTAGTTTTTTGTGAAAGCCTTTTTAATAATTGGAAAATTTTTATGGTATGATGCATATCTAGATGAGCCGTTGGTTCGTCCAACATAATAATTTCTGTATCTTGTGCTAAAGCTCTTGCAATTAACACACGTTGAAGCTGACCATCACTTAATTCATAAAAATGTCTTTTAGCCAAAGATGCTGTTTCTGTTTGTTCTAAGGCCCAAGTAATTCTTTCAATATCTTTCTTTTCTAGTTTCCCTACCCAATTTGTATATGGCTGTCTTCCGAGGGCTACTAATTCAAAAACAGTTAACTGACTCTCCGGTAATCGTTCTGTTAACACAAGACTAATAATGGTTGATAATTCTTTTGAATTATATAATTCGATGTTCTTACTGTTTAATAATATTTCTCCAGAGATTGCCTCTTGTACTCTAGACAGTGTTCTTAGTAAGGTAGATTTACCAATACCATTTTTACCTATTATAGTTACAAATTCACCCCTAAATAATCGAACAGAAATATTTCTTTGAATAATTTCTATTGATTTTTTTAGTGGGTATCCGATATTTAAATCCTTCGTCTCCAAAATGCTATTTTCAGTAGTTAAACTCATGCGTATATTTTCTTTTTTCTAATGAGTAACCAAATAACTATAGGTGCACCAAATAAAGAAGTTACAGCATTAATAGGCAATGTAAATTCACTTGTTGGTAATTGTGCAATTAAATCACAAACTAATAAAATAATAGCACCTAAAATTGCTACAGCAGGAAGTAGTGTTTTGTGGTTTGATGTTTTAAAAAGTAATTTGGTGATATGGGGAACCGCCAAACCAATAAAAGCAATTGGACCAGCAAATGCAGTAATTACTCCCGTTAGTAAACTTGTAACTAATAAAATGATGTTTTTACTTCTTTTTATATTGATTCCTAAGCTTTTTGAGTAGTTTTCACCTAAAAGAAAAGTATTTAATGGTTTTATGACCTGAAGTAAATTTAGGATTCCTACAAAGTATATTATAGAAAAAACAAGTATTTCGTTCCAAGATAAATTACCCAAACTACCAAAACTCCAAAATATGAATTGCTGAATTTTCTCTGCATCACTAAAAAAGGTTAATACGCTTATAATTGCAGAAGTAACAGTACCAAACATTAAGCCAATAATTAAAATCGTCATAGTATTTCTTACTTTATTAGCTGTAATCAAAACAGCTAATAAAACCAATGAAGCACCTATACTTGAAGCGATAGCTAAACCCCAACTAGAATAAGCAATAGCTGCTATTACCCCTCCAAAAATACTAGAACCTAAAATTAAAATAGCCACTCCCAAACTAGCTCCAGAAGATATTCCTAATACAAAAGGTCCGGCTAACGGGTTTCTAAATAATGTTTGCATTAATAAACCACAAATTGCCAAACCAGAACCAACTAAAATTGCTGTAATTGCCTTGGGTAATCTAAAATTAATAATAATTAAATCCCAACTAGATTTAGAGCTGTTTTCACCTAAAAGGATGTCTATTATTTCAAAAAAAGGAATAGAAACAGAACCAAAACTAATGTTTATTGCAAACACTAAAATTAGTAAAACTGATAAAAAGATAAACGGTTTCTTGTAAGACTTTTGTTTCATTCCTTTTTATTACGAAGTATTTATTTAACTCTTTTATTTAGTCCAATAGTCTACAACCAACACATCTTCTAAATGTGGTTTTAAAATAGCTACAAAGGCTTTATGAGCAGGATGAGGTAGGTATTTATCTCTATCTTCTTCATTATGAAAAGTAACAAAAAAACAGTGTGTAAGTTCTTTATTTAAGCCTTCAGGACTGTTGTTTATACCCCATTCAAATTTTTTTATAGTTTTAATTTTAGAGGGTAACTCTATAAATGCATTTTCAATACTCTTAATATCTGCTGATGTAGCTTCATTATTAAATTTAAATAAGACCACATGGCGTAATTGTTTTTTCATGGTATCAATGTTTTCGCTTTTTTTAACACAACTGTTTAAGCATAGCAAGCCAATAAAAAGAAAGGTGATTTTTGTCATTAGTCTATTTTTAAATTTAATAAGAAATTAGCTAATTTATGAATAGCGATTCCTCTATGAGAAATTTTATTTTTTTCTTCAGAACTCATTTCGGCAAAAGAGTCAGAAAATCCATTTGGACTAAAGATTGGATCATAACCGAAACCACCGTCTCCAACTTTTTCTTTCAAAATTTCTCCTTTGCAAATACCTTCAAAAATATATTGCTTATTTTCTAAATTTAAAGCTACAACTGTCCTAAATTGTGCTTTTCTGTTTGTTTTTCCATCAAGTTTTTTTAGAATTTTCCTCATGTTCTCTTCAGAATTCCTAAGATTTCCAGCGTATCTAGCAGAATAAACCCCTGGTTTACCATTTAAAGCATCCACTTCCAATCCTGTATCATCAGCAAAACAATTATAACCAAATTTTTCAGTAATATAATTTGCTTTTAATTTGGCATTTCCTTCTAAAGTAATTTCTGTTTCTTCAATATCGTCAAAGCAATCAACATCTTTTAAAGACAAAATTTCAATAGAATTAGAAAGAATTTCTTGAACTTCTTTCAGCTTATTAAGATTGTTTGTAGCAAAGACTAATTTCATAGCACTAAAATAATTAATTTAAAAGTTATAATTTGAAATAATTGAATTAGATTTTTTACTCATGATGATAAGGCTCATTTTTAAGAATAGTAAAACCTCTATAGAGTTGTTCAACAACAAACAAACGAATCATTTGATGGGAAAAAGTCATTTTAGATAAAGCTACTTTCCCCATTGCTTTTTTATATACTGTTTCAGAAAATCCGTAGGGCCCTCCAATTACAAACACCAATTTCTTAATACCTGAATTCATTTTTTTTTGTAAAAAATTAGCAAAGTCTAGAGATCTAAACTCTTTTCCCTTTTCATCCAACACTACCAATAAATCTGTGTTTTTAAGTTTAGAAAGAATCAATTCGCCTTCTTTTTCTTTCTGTTGTAGTTGACTTAAATTCTTGATATTTTTAATGTCAGGAATTATTTCTAACTGAAAACAGATATAGTGTTGTAGTCGATTTTGATAATTTTCAATCAGTTGAGATAAATTTTTATCATCTGTTTTACCAATCACTAGAAGTTTTATTTTCATTATTCAAAATTACGATTATTGTTATAATTTTTCTCATTTAATTGTATTTTAGCTTTACTAACATAAAAGCATGATTACAACAGAACAATTTGAACACGAATTAACTCTTATTATTAAAAATGCTTTTAGAGAAGATGTTGGTGAAGGAGATCATACTTCATTATCTTGTATTCCTTCGAATGCCGAAGGTAAAGCAATGTTATTAGTAAAAGATACTGGTATTATTGCAGGAGTAGAGTTTGCTAAAAAAGTATTTAAATATATCGACAAAGATTTACAAGTAGAAATAATTATTAAAGATGGATCTAATGTAAAACAAGGAGATATTATTTTTTATGTTTTAGGAAAATCTCAATCTATTTTAAAAGCAGAACGCTTTGTTTTAAATGCTATGCAGCGTATGAGTGCTATAGCTACAAAAACAGCTTTTTTTGTTGAATTATTAAAAGGAACAAACACTAAAGTTTTAGATACAAGAAAAACAACTCCTGGTATTAGAGCCATAGAAAAATGGGCCGTGAAGATAGGAGGAGGTGTAAACCACCGTTTTGCACTTTATGATATGGTAATGATTAAAGATAATCATATAGATTTTGCTGGTGGAATTACAGCGGCAATAACCAAAACAAAAAAATATTTAGCTAATAAAAATATTGATATTAAAATAATTGTTGAGGCAAGAAGTTTAGAAGAAATCAAAGAAATCCTTTCTAATAGTGGTGTTCACAGAATTTTAATAGATAACTTTAATTATGACGACACTAAAAAAGCAGTTGCTTTAATTGGTAGTTCTTGTTTAACGGAGTCTTCTGGAGGAATCAATGAAAGAACAATTAGAAAATATGCAGATTGTGGAGTCGATTTTATTTCATCTGGTGCATTAACGCATTCTGTTTATAACCTAGATTTAAGTTTAAAAGCAATTGATTAATTATAGATAATTATTTCGATAGTTTAACTTTTACGAATTGTAACTTTGAAAATATTATAGGTTTTTTAATAAAATGTAAAATTATTATTGAATAAATGAGTAAAGAAATAGAAGACAAACTAGAAAAAATACCAGTGCTTAATTTGCTGGTTAGATTTGGAAAGAAAATAAAAATTCCAGGTTTAGAGGGTATGTCTTTATATGATGTTTTAGAAATGTATATCATTGGAATAGTAGAAGGGGCACTAACTACACGTGCTGGTGGAATTGCTTATAGTTTTTTTATGGCTATTTTTCCCTTCATGCTATTTGTATTAACACTTATTCCATATATTCCTATTGAAGGTTTTCAAGAAGGATTAATTACCTTAATCTCAGAAATTTTACCACCTAAAACCTTTGATGCTGTTGATACAGTCTTGTTAGACATCATTGGGAACAAACAAGCGGGGTTATTATCTTTTGGATTTTTAGTGTCTATTTTTTTAATGACAAATGGCGTGAATGCGATCTTTGGTGGTTTTGAATACTCGTACCACGTAAAAGAGATTCGAAATGTTTTTAGAGCCTATTTTCTCTCGATGTTTGTTTCTTTGTTAATGGCCTTATTCTTAGTAATTACAGTTGCTCTAACAGGGTTTTATCAATTATTACTTGATGGTTTCACCAATAAAGGTTGGATAGATGATGAAACATTATGGTTACAATTTGGTAGAGGGTTATTGTTTCTTGCGATGATTTTCACTATAGTTTCTATCTTATACAAATATGGTACAAAAAGTGGAAAACACTCTAGGTTTTTCTCTCCAGGAACTATTTTTACGACCACACTATCAATACTTACTTTTTATCTTTTTGGATATTATGTCAATGAATTTTCACAGTACAATGAATTGTATGGTTCTATAGGAACACTCTTAATTCTAATGTTGTTTATTTGGTTAAATGCCATTATACTTTTGTTAGGGTTTGAATTAAATGCTAGTATTTATTCGTTGCAAAGAAAAAATAAAACAAATAAGACTCAATAGTACTTCCCAAGATTTTTCGGATATTTGCACTCGAAGCTGAATTTAGTATTTTAGCTGTGACTAGATAACTGAACATTGTTTTTATGAAACCAAGCATTCCAAAAGGAACTAGAGATTTTTCATCTACAGAAGTAGCCAATCGTATGTATATCATAAATACCATGAAAACTGCTTTTGAAACCTATGGATTTCAACCTATTGAAACTCCTAGTTTTGAAAATTCATCGACTTTAATGGGTAAGTATGGAGAGGAAGGTGATCGGTTGATTTTTAAGATTTTAAATTCAGGAGATTATTTAAAAAAAGCAGATAGTAACCTTTTAGAACAAAAAAAAAGTCTTAAACTAACTTCTCAAATCTCTGAAAAAGCATTGCGTTATGATTTAACGGTGCCTTTTGCGAGATATGTAGTACAACACCAAAATGAAATTATATTTCCCTTTAAACGCTATCAAATTCAACCAGTTTGGAGAGCAGATCGTCCACAGAAAGGTCGTTTTCGTGAATTTTTTCAATGCGATGCAGATGTTGTTGGAAGTCAATCATTATTACAAGAAGTAGATTTTATTCAATTATACGATTCAGTTTTTACCAACTTAAAATTAACAGGAACCATCATTAAAATAAACAACAGGAAAATTTTATCTGGAATTGCCGAGGTTATTGGTGCTCAAGATAAGTTGATTGATTTTACGGTTGCTTTAGACAAGTTAGATAAGATTGGAGAAGAAGGTGTTGAAAAAGAAATGTTGCAGAAAGGAATTTCTCAAGAAGCGATAGAAAAAGTAAAACCACTTTTTAAACTATCAGGCTCAAATATAGAACAATTGGCTGTTTTAGAAGATTTATTATCAACATCAGAAGTAGGGAAAAGAGGAGTTGAAGAGCTGCGTTTTGTGAGTAATTCCGTCAGTGAATTAGGATTACAATCAGCTTCTTTAGAAATTGATGTTACTTTAGCACGTGGATTAAATTACTATACAGGAGCTATTTTTGAAGTATCGGCTCCAAAAGAAGTAGATATGGGTTCTATAGGTGGTGGTGGAAGATATGATGATTTAACAGGAATCTTTGGGTTAAAAGATGTTAGTGGAGTAGGGGTATCTTTTGGGTTAGATAGAATTTATTTAGTTTTAGAAGAACTTGGTTTATTTGACTCTGTAGTATTACTAAAACCTAAATTGTTATTTTTAAACTTTAATAAAGAAGATAATTTAACTCAATTAAAAGCTATAAAGGTATTACGAAATGCTGGAATTAAATCAGAAATTTATCCGGATACGGCAACTACTAACAAACAACAAAAGAAACAATGGAAATATGTTTCTACCCGTGAAATAGCATTTGTGATTTCTGAAATTGCGAACAATCTGTTTACTTTAAAAGATATGAACGATCGATCTCAAACAGTTTGTACTTTAGAAGAATTGATTGTTAAAATGCAATAAACTTATATCTTAAAGTCGTAAATTTTCAACCTAATTTTAATACTCAGAAAACAACTGATGAAAATAAATGAAGATAGAATAGATGAGATAGGAGAGAACCATGTTGGAACGTCTGCAAAGACACCCTTGCGTGCTGATGCCTTTGATATTTCAGATACCGAAAAGATAGAAAGAATTCAAGAAAGTGTAAAAGATATTTTAACCACTTTAGGAATGGATTTAGAAGACGATAGTCTTAGAGGTACCCCTAAAAGAGTTGCTAAAGCTTTTGTGAATGAATTATTCATGGGATTAAATCCTCTAAATAAGCCTAGCGCTTCCACATTTGACAATAAATACAATTATGGAGAAATGTTGGTTGAGAAGAATATCGTTGTGTATTCGACTTGTGAGCATCACTTATTACCCATTGTAGGAAGAGCTCACGTTGCTTATATTTCTGATGGTAAAGTAATCGGTTTATCTAAAATGAATCGCATTGTAGAATATTATGCAAAAAGGCCTCAAGTACAAGAGCGCCTAACTATGCAGGTAGTTCAAGCAATGCAACTAGCTTTAGGAACAGATAATGTAGCATGTGTTATTGATGCAAAACATTTATGTGTAAATTCTAGAGGAATTAAAGATATAGATAGTAGTACAGTTACTGCAGAATTTGGTGGAAAATTTAAGGAAAAAGAAACTAAACAAGAATTTTTAGAGTATTTGAAAATGGATTCGGATTTTCAAGGACTTTAGTCTAAAAAAAAATGAATAAAAAAAGCTATCTTTTCTAAGGTGGCTTTTTTTATTCATTTTTTTTATTAGTTATTCACTAAAACCCATTCTCCTTTTTCTAGTAAAGGAATTGCTTGCTTAAATTTTACTTGTTTTTCTTCTCCACTCATTACATTTTTAATTGTAACACGCTCATTTCTTCCAATCTTAGGCTGTTCTCTTACTATAGTTTCGATAGGTTCAGTTTGCTGTTGACGAGAATTACTAATAGCTTGTTCTGTAGTATTTTGAAAATCTGCCTTGCTCAAGTTTAACTTCTGTTTCGTTTTTTTACGTTCTTCCGATATTTGATCATTAGCCTGATTTGGTAACTCACCTTTAAATAAGAAAGATAATACCTCACGGTTTACTTTATCAATGGTCACTTTAAATAATTCAAAAGCTTCAAACTTATAAATTAACAGTGGATCTTTTTGTTCGTAAGAAGCATTTTGAACAGATTGTTTTAAATCATCCATTTGACGAAGATGATCTTTCCAGTTTTCATCAATAATAGCTAAGGAAATATTTTTCTCAAAATCTGTTGCTAATGATTTTCCTTTAGTTTCATATGCTTCTTTTAAATTGGTAACAACTTTTAAAGTTTTGATTCCGTCTGAAAATGGAACGACAATACGTTCGTATCGATCGCCTTCATTTTCGTATACATTTTTAATTACAGGATAAGTTAGAAGAGCATTTCTCTCAACTTTCTCTTTGTAATGTTGAGTGATAACATCATATAATTTATTAGCTAATTCTTGTTCAGTCAACGAATTGAATTCATCTTCATCAAAGGGGGAAGTCATTGAGGTAAATCGGATTAACTCAAATTCAAAATTCTGAAAATCTTTTGCTGCTTTGTTAGCATTTATAATAGCTTCACAGGTTTCAAAAATCATATTAGCAATATCTATCTGTAAACGGTTTCCGTCTAAAGCATGTCTTCTTCGTTGATATACAAACTCACGTTGTGCATTCATAATATCATCATATTCAAGCAAACGTTTTCGGATACCGAAGTTATTTTCTTCAACTTTTTTCTGTGCTCGTTCAATAGATTTAGAAATCATAGAATGCTGAATTACTTCACCTTCTTTTAATCCCATTCTATCCATCATTTTAGCAATTCTTTCAGAACCAAACAAACGCATTAAGTTATCGTCTAGCGCAACATAAAATTGAGAAGATCCAACATCCCCTTGTCGTCCAGCTCTTCCACGTAGTTGTCTATCTACTCTTCTAGAATCATGTCTTTCAGTACCAATAATAGCCAAACCACCACAAACTTTTACTTCATCAGATAGTTTAATATCCGTTCCACGTCCTGCCATATTAGTTGCTATAGTCACTATTCCCGGATTACCAGCTTCTGCGACTACATCAGCTTCGCGTTTATGTAATTTTGCATTTAAAATATTGTGTTTAATCTTACGCATTTGTAACATTCTACCCAATAATTCAGAAACCTCAACAGAAGTTGTACCGACTAAAACAGGTCTTCCTTGCTCGACTAATTTAACCACATCCTCAATGACAGCACTGTATTTTTCTCGGGTAGTTTTATAAATAAAATCTTGTTTATCGTCTCTTTGTAAATGTCTATTGGTGGGGATTTCTACAACATCCAATTTGTAAATCTCCCATAGTTCTCCGGCTTCAGTTATTGCAGTACCTGTCATCCCAGATAACTTACGATACATTCTAAAGTAATTTTGCAATGTTACAGTCGCAAAGGTTTGTGTGGCATCTTCGATCTTTACATTTTCTTTTGCTTCAATGGCTTGGTGTAATCCATCTGAATAACGACGCCCATCCATAATACGACCTGTCTGCTCGTCAACAATCATTACTTTATTCTCTACTACAACGTATTCTACATCTTTTTCAAATAAACTATAGGCTTTTAGCAATTGATTCATGGTGTGAATTCGTTCGCTTTTAATACTAAAGTCTTTGTATAAGATTTCTTTTAATTCAGTCTTTTTTTCCGAAGTTTCTTCCGTAGCATCTATAACTCCAATCTCTACACCTAAATCTGGTAAAACAAAGAAATCTTCATCGCTAGTGTTGGTAGATAAACCAGCTATTCCTTTATCTGATAAGTCTATAGAATTATTCTTTTCTTCAATAACATACCACAATTCAGCATCTACTTCTGGCATCATTTTATTATTATCTGCCATGTAGGTGTTTTCTGTTTTTTGTAACAGTAGTTTTACACCTTCTTGTGATAGAAATTTTATGAGTGCTTTATTCTTAGGGATTCCTCTAAATACTCGTAACAATAAGAACCCTCCATCTTTAGTTTTTCCTTCTGCAATTAATTTTTTAGCCTCTGCTAGAACTCCAACTAAATACTTGTTTTGCTGGGTAACTAAATCACTTACTAAAGGTTTTAATTCATTAAACTCATGGCGATCTCCTTGGGGAACTGGACCTGAAATTATTAGAGGAGTTCTGGCATCGTCTATTAATACAGAATCTACTTCATCAATAATTGCATAGTTAGGGGCTCTTTGAACAAGGTCTTCTTTAGAGCTAGCCATATTATCTCGCAGATAATCGAAGCCAAATTCATTATTGGTTCCATAGGTAATATCTGCATTATATGCTTTTCTTCTTTCCTCTGAATTTGGTTGGTGAAAATCTATACAATCTGTACTTAAGCCATGAAATTCAAACATTGGAGCCATCCAAGCTCTATCCCTTTTTGCCAGGTAATCATTTACAGTAACTAAGTGAACTCCTTGACCAGTTAATGCATTAAGGTAAACAGGTAGAGTAGATACCAATGTTTTTCCTTCTCCTGTCATCATCTCTGCAATTTTCCCCTGATGTAGAACAGATCCACCAATTAATTGAACATCGTAATGAACCATATCCCAAGTAACAGGTTTCCCTGCGGCATCCCAGGAGTTTTGCCAAAAGGCTTTATCGCCTTCTAGAACAACATGCTCTCTTGTTGCAGAAAGTTCTCTATCAAATGAAGTAGCTGTAACTTCAATTTCTTCATTATTAACAAAACGTTTTGCAGTTTCTTTTACAACAGCAAAAGCTTCTGGCATAATTTCATTTAAAATAGCTTCTGATGCTTCATAAGATTCGTTTTTTAAGCTGTCTATTTCAGTAAAAATATCTTCTTGTCTATCAATTTCAGCTTCCTTAGCCTCTTTTTCTAATGCTAGTATTTTATCACTAAAAACTTTGTTTCCTTCAGCTATTTTTTGTTTGAATTCGATTGTTTTAGCTCTTAATTCATCATTGGATAATTCTGACAGTGAAGATTTAAAAGCAGTTACTTTTTCTACAATCGGTTGAAGTATTTTTAGATCTTTTTGTTGTTTATCTCCAACAAATATTTTAATTACTGAATTTAGGATACTCATTCTTTAAGCTATATTTTATTTTTCTTTTTTTATCAAAGATAAAAGACTTTAAAAGTAAACAAAAAAAAAGCCTCATTAGAGACTTTTTTTTGTTTGTTTTTGTTTTTAATACTCGTCTTCGTTCCAAAGATAATCTTCTTCAGTCGGATAGTCTGGCCAAATTTCTATGATAGAATCATAAGAATCTCCTTCATCTTCAATTTCTTGTAAATTCTCAGCTACTTCAAGAGGTGCTCCTGTTCTAATAGCATAATCAATTAATTCATCTTTTGTTGCCGGCCAAGGCGCATCTGCTAAATAAGATGCTAATTCTAAAGTCCAATACATTTCTATAGGATTTAATTTTCAGCAAAAGTAATTTTTTTACTGAAAAAATCAAGTTTTTTTTGAAATATATATTAATAAAAAAAGAACTTTGTTATAATTTCTCTGGAATCCACTTAACCTCCTGAGCTAATAAGTCTTGTGACAACTTCCGTGCCAGCACGAAAAGATAGTCAGAAAGTCTGTTTAGATAGGTTAAAATAGCTGAGTTTATATTTTCTTGCTCATTTAAAGAAACAGATAATCGTTCTGCTCTTCTACAAACACATCGGGCAATATGACAAAATGACACTGTAGTGTGACCACCAGGAAGTATAAAATGTGTCATTTGAGGAAGCTCCGTATTCATTTCATCTATCTTATTTTCTAGATACTCAACTGATGTCATAGTTATTTTCGGAATATTTAGACGTTCTTTTCCGTTTTTAAGTGTTTCTCTATCTAATGGTGTAGCAAGCATAGATCCTAGTGTAAACAAATCATGCTGAATTTTAATGAGAATTTTTTTTGTATTCACATCAATTGCCTGATCTTTTATTAAGCCAACATAAGAATTTAGTTCATCAACTGTTCCGTAAGATTCAATTCGTAAATGATCTTTTGGTACTCTTGTTCCTCCTAACAAAACAGTTGTTCCTGTATCTCCAGTTTTTGTGTAAATTTTCATATTGTAAATTTAATATTTTAAATCCTGATGGTAAAATGTTCTTTTTGTTGTTCTTTACGAAAGAATACAACCCCCCATAAATAGGTGTCTATCGTAACTGTTACTTTAGGATGATTTTTAATCTCTCCCCACGCCTTTTCATTTTTTTTATTAACATGAATGTTATTAAATAATAAAACTGAATTATTGTTTATACAAGATAAACATGATTCAAAGTATTCTATTATTGTTCCTTTATTTCCATTAAAACAAATAAAATCAAACACATTATCCTTCAGTTCTTTTGGTAAAGTAGATTCAACCTCACCAATTACTAATTTAATGTTTTTTAAATTGTATTTTTTAAACATCTCCATAGCGATATTTCCAGTGTCCTTGCAAGTTTCTAATGTCGTTATTTTCGAATTTGGAGCTGAGATAGATAATGCAGCAGTGCTTAAACCTATAGACGACCCAACCTCTAAAATATTATTTGGATTAAAATATTTCATTAAATTCATTAATAACTCTCCTCTTTTATTAGAAATTTTCACAATTCTAGATATTTTCTTTTTTTTAGGCGAAAAGTTTTTAGAACCGGAAGTTAATTCATTTGCTATTATTGTTGAAGTATTTATTGAAAGCTCTTTTCTATATTTTAAAAATATATTCAAATACTTATTTGGAATTTTATTCTGAAAGCATGTGGTGATTAACTTAAATACAAAAGGGGAATGAACACCGTGCTTATTCTTCGATTTTAAAAGAAAAATGATAAATGATTTAACTTTTTGAAACAATTTATTTTGGATTTAGTAAATGAAATTAATAGATTATTTATTAGATTCAAGTTATAAAATTATAGTTTATGAATTAATTTTATTTCTCAATTGAGGGTAACTTTACTAGTCACTATTTTTTTTCCCATTTAAATATACCATTTCAATTGAATTGTTGGCGAAATTATAAGAAAGAAAACTGTAGGATTTTACTGGTTTAGTAATTATGAAATTAGCCAACTTTCCTTTTGTTATACTTCCAACTGTGTTAGCTAAATTTAAAGCACTAGCCCCATTAATAGTGGCAGCATTTATTGCTTCTTCTGGTGTCATTTTCATTTTGATACTAGCCAAAGAAACAACAAAATTCATATTTCCAGAAGGAGTTGAGCCAGGGTTATAATCTGATGCTATTGCTAAAGGTAAATTAGCATCAATAATTTTTCTAGCATTTGTATATGGTATTCCTAAAAAAAAAGAACAGGATGGCAGAGAAACAGGTATTGTTTTTGAATTTTTTAAACACTCTAAGTCTTCATCTGTTAAAACTTCTAAATGATCTACAGATAAGGCATTATTTTCCACACCCACTTTAACACCACCAATAGCATTAAATTGATTTACGTGAATTTTAGGAATCAAACCATGTTTTATTCCTGCTTTTAATATTCGATCAGTTTCTTTTATTGTATAATATCCTTTTTCACAAAAAACATCGATGTAATCGGCTAACTTTTGTGTTGCTATTTTAGGAAGCATTTCATCTATAATTAATTGAATATATGCTTCTCTTTTTTCTTTGAATTGAATTGGTATTGCATGTGCTCCTAAAAATGTTGCTTTGATAGGAATTGGAAAGTTTTCCTTTAACCTTTTTATTACCCGTAACATTTTTATTTCACTTTCTACTGTTAATCCATAGCCAGACTTAATTTCTATTGCACCGGTTCCACTTTTTATGACTTCTTTTAACCTTCTTGCTGCATCATTGTAAAGTTCTTCTTCTGGTTTGCCATGTATTTTTTTAGCGGAGTTTAATATTCCTCCACCTCTTTGAGCAATTTCCTCGTATGTTAAACCATTAATTCTATCTACAAATTCTTCTTCTCTTGAATCAGCAAAGACCAAATGAGTATGACTATCACACCAAGTTGGTAAAATTAAACTTCCTGTTACGTCTATTATTGAATCAGCTGTTCTATTTCCAATAGATTTCATCATCCCAAAATCTATGATGATTTCATCTTCAATAATCATAAAAGCATTTTTAATTACAGGTAAAATATTCATTTCTATACCTGAAACTCTCTCTACAGAATGATCTCTAACTTGAACAAGTTCTTTAATGTTAATGAATAATGTTGTCATAATGATTGATTACTTTTGTTAAACAAACTTACATTAAAAAAAGAAAACACTATGTTGTTACCAGACGAATACCATTCTTATTTTAAGAACTATATCGATGATTTATTAACCAATGGTAAATCTATTATTGAAAACTTAATAGCAACAGGGAGTCAATTAGAGGAACTAGTAACTGAAATTCCTCTAGAAAAAGAATTATTTGTTTATGCTGAAGGAAAATGGACAATTAAAGAGATATTAGTTCATATTATCGATACAGAACGTATATTTATTTATAGAGCATTGCGTTTTGCTAGGAATGATAATACAGATTTACATGGTTTTGATCAAGATTTTTATAACGATAATGCAGGAGCTAACATTAGAGGATTACAGGAGATTTTAGATGAGTTTAAAATTGTAAGAGCTGGTTCTATATCATTATTTAAAAACTTCACAAAGGAAGCTCTAGTAAGAAGAGGTATTGCTTCAGGAAGTATTATTTCTGTCAGGGCTGTAGGCTATTTAATATCTGGACACCAACAGCATCATATTAAAGTTTTTAAAGAAAGATACTTGTAGAAAGATATTTTTATTTTAAACTCCCTGTCATATCTTCTGGTCTAACCCATTCGTCATATTGTTCTGGTGTTACGTATCCTAGTCGAACAGCTTCTTCTTTTAAAGTGGTTCCGTTAGTATGAGCAGTAGTTGCAATTTCAGCGGCCTTATAATACCCAATTTTAGTATTTAAGGCGGTAACTAGCATCAAAGAATTATTTAATAACTCTTTAATTCTTTCGTGATTTGGTTCTATACCTGCAACACAGTTTTCATCAAAAGAAACACAAGCGTCACCAATAAGTTGAGCAGATTGTATCACATTAGCAGCCATCATTGGTTTAAAAACATTTAACTCATAATGACCTTGAGTACCTCCAATAGTTACAGCAACATCATTTCCCATTACTTGGGCACAAACCATTGTAATGGCTTCTGCTTGAGTTGGATTTACTTTACCAGGCATAATAGAACTACCTGGTTCGTTAGCTGGAATAATAATTTCTCCGATTCCAGATCTTGGACCTGATGCCATCATACGAATATCATTGGCAATTTTATTTAATGAAACGGCAACTTGTTTTAAAGCTCCGTGTGTTTCTACTAATGCATCATGTGCTGCTAGAGCTTCAAATTTATTTTCAGCAGTTATAAAAGGCATTTCTGTAAATTTCGCAATGTATTTAGCGACCAAAACATCATAACCTTTAGGTGTATTTAAACCAGTTCCTACGGCTGTTCCTCCAAGAGCTAATTGACTTAAATGGTCTAGAGTATTACGCAATGCTTTCAGTGCAAAGTTTAATTGTGCTACATAACCAGAAAACTCCTGACCTAAAGTTAGCGGAGTGGCATCCATTAAATGTGTGCGACCAATTTTCACAACACTTTTAAAGGCTTCTGATTTTTTTTGCAATGTATTTCTTAATTGTTCTATGCCTGGTATGGTTGTTTCTATAATTTTTTTATATGAAGCAATATGCATTCCAGTAGGAAAAGTATCGTTAGAGGACTGAGATTTATTAACATCATCGTTTGGTTGAATAGTTTTTTCACCTTCTCCAATTACTTTTCCTGCTATTTCATGAGCTCTATTGGCAATAACTTCATTCACATTCATATTAGATTGAGTTCCAGAACCAGTTTGCCATATAACTAACGGAAATTGATCATCTAATTTACCTGCTAAAATTTCATCACAAACCAACGCTATTAAATCACGTTTTTCAACTGTTAAAGCTCCTAATTCCGCGTTGGTAAAAGCAGCAGCTTTCTTAAGATATGCAAAACCATAGACAATTTCTAATGGCATTGAAGCAGCAGAACCAATTTTAAAATTATTTCTAGATCTTTCAGTTTGTGCTCCCCAATACTTATTAGAAGGAACCTTTACTGAACCCATGGTATCTTTCTCTATTCTAAATTTCATGATTTATGCTTTAAAGTATGATATTACAAAATTACGAAATCCACAACAATCAATTATTAACATTTGCGAGTATTTTCTTATTGAAATATTTAGTAAAATGTTAGTTTCAATTAAAATTATGCATTATTTTTGTGTCAATAACAAAAAGAAATAATTAAAAGATGTTAGATTTTTCTCAGTTTTCAGGATTCGTTTTATTCATGTTTATTTTTACAACCGGTTTTTGGTTGTTAATATTCCTATTAACGTTTGTGGTTCCTTACTGGATTGGTGGAACTATCTGGGAAAATATTAAATTAAAAAGAGAAGCAAAAAAAGCTGCAGAAGGAAAGTAGTTTTTTCAATTATAATATATTAAGAAGGCTCACAATTTAGTGAGCCTTCTTTTATTTTAAAACAATTAGGGATTACCAAAGTCATTATCACTACCAAAATCATCACCATTTCTTCTTTCGCGTTGTTGCTTCTTTTTTTGATTAAATCGATAAGTGAAGTTTAGTGATATTTGACGAACTCTCCATTGTGATTCTTGGTAACTAATACTGGTAGGGTATTCTATGCTAGGATTATAATTTGTTGATTTTCTTTTTCTTGAATTAAAAACGTCACTTACATTTAAGACCAATGTGCCTTTTTCTTTAAAGACATCCTTACTTAAAGCTATATTTGCAGAGAAAACTCCTGTCGATTCACTTTGAGCTGTAGCTCTAGGGCCGCTGTAAGATAGTCTGTTTTGCATCTGTATCTTCCAGGGTAATGTAAAAGAGGCATTAAATCTGGTAAACCAACTATTATTTGTATTTCCTAAATCTTGAGTTTTAGGAGTGGTTGTGATAGTTCCCGTGATG
>MDTF01003288.1_pt1 | contig 36054 bp, 33 predicted proteins | sample 811191 | NCBI WGS metagenome assembly MDTF01 (sample SAMN05326649, study PRJNA326480) | marine metagenome | isolation source: seawater | place: Southern Ocean | collected 2011 | reverse complement strand
TCAGTTTTAATATATCCATAATAATAGTTACTTATCCAGTTTTTTTAAGGCTCCATCAGGAACACTTGAGGGTATATTTACCACTCGATCTTCTAACCAAAGAGAATTTTTAAGACCGTCTGTTTGACAACCTTTGAACATTGGGAGTTTAGACATCAGCGTCCAAATCGGACGAGTCATAACATTGTTATTATTAGTCAACTTTAAGAACTCATCACGATCTTCTCTAGAACCTAGAATTATCGCATTGAGCCAGTGATTTGCCTTATTTCCATCAAGCGCCCTAACAAAATCAATGTCTCTCTGGTCAAAAAAGGTTTCCCATTGATCAGCTAACTGGGCTTTTATCGTCAAAAATTCATCTAGACGCTCTATTTGAGCGCAACCTAAGGCTGCATTCAGATTGGGCATACGGTAGTTATAACCTATCTCATCGTGGACAAACTCGTATGGATGAGGGACCTTTGCAGTAGTTGTAATATACTTCGCTCTCTTAGCCATCTCAGCGTCATCAGTAATAATCATACCTCCGCCACCTGTGGTTATCACCTTATTCCCATTGAAGCTAAGTGTGGCCATTGAAGCAAAAGTACCTGTATGACGACTGCCAGCGTAACTACCTAGGGATTCAGCAGCATCCTCTATCAAAGCAATGTCCCAATCCGCACAAATCTCAGCAATTTCGGCTATTCGACAGGGAAATCCAAAAGTATGCATGGGGACACAGGCAGATATTCTATTCCCCGAAAATTTATTGAACGTACCATCTATGTTTTTTTCAGCATTTGATTCAAGGAAGATTTTCAGTGCTGAGGGGCTAAGTCCCATTGTATCAAGGTCAACATCAATAAATAGTGGTTTGGCACCTGCATAAGTAATGGCATTACACGTAGCAATAAAAGTAAGGGCTTGAGATATCACCTCATCTCCAGGCTTGACTCCCGCAAGCTCAATTGCAACATGGAGCGCAGCAGTACCATTCACAGTGGCTACTGCATACTTAGACCCTGTGAATTCTGCTACTTTTTCTTCGAATTCAGTCACCTTTGCACCGACCGAAGAGACGAAATTCGAATCGATACAATTAGTTAAATATTCCCGTTCATTACCTTCAAATACAGGTCGATGGAGGGGGATAAAAGCATCTCCGTATATGCGCCGTACCTGCTCTATGAAACTAGTTATAACTGGCTTTTTCACCATATTTTTGGCCTCTTAAGTTGCAACCTTATTAATGTCAATTTAATATTACTTATCGGTTGTATCAATGCACTGATTAAAAACCTTTGCAAAAGAATCGACTCCGACCTTAACTGAAAGATTTTTATCATAGAATCTCTCAGCATTTTCTCCAAGTATTTTAATATCAGTTGGATCTAGTAACATCATACTCTTTGCTGCCTCTGCTAGCGCAACTGAATTTTCAGGTTCAAAACAAACACCGCAGTTAGCTCTTAAAATAAGATTCGCGGCATCACCGTTAAGCCCCATAATAATTGGCTTGCCTACAGCCATATAAGCTTGAGTCTTTCCAGGGATGGTGATTTCAAAAAGAGGGTCGGAATTTAAATGAATTAGCAGCGCGTCAGCGGAACTAAGAAAACTTCCTACCTTTTCCATGCCAACTGCAGAAAGAAAGTGGACATTGTTCAGATTCAACTCGTTTGCCCGTTTCTTTAAATCACCGAGTTGAAGCCCTTGCCCTAAAACTAAAAAGTGAAGTTTCGGAACGTCATCTTTAAGTAAAAGCGCCGCGTCAAGAATTATATTTAGCCCTTGCGCTTGGCCAACATTTCCAGCAAATAAAATCTTGAAGCCTTCGATACTGGCTATTTCTTTAGGTGTCTCGTTAGTTATATCTCTGAGAACTTCCTCGTCTGCCCAGTTATAGATGATCTCAATCTTGCTATCAGGAACGCCTCTGTTAATTAATAGCTTCTTAAATCCTGGTGATAACACTACAATTTTCGTGACAGACGAATAAATTAAATTACAGACCTTAGATATAAAACGTAGCAAGGGTACATTAGTTATCATGCCAGTGGCCTTTAATGTATCTGGCCACATGTCTTGGATATCTAAGACAACAGGTATTCGCCGAAATAGCTTTATAATTAATGCTGAAATACTGACCGTTAAAGGCGGATGATATGCATAAATAACGTCGGGTCGCTTAGCGATGAACAGACCATACATCAAAGAAGAAAATGCGAAACTTATATAATTGGCTATTCTACCTAGCCTACTTTTATCATGACTCGGGAACAGAGGAACTCTTGTAATTAACACACCATCTATCATTTCTTTTTGGATTAATTTTAAGCGGTACCCTTCATATAAAACTCCTCCAGGGTAATTTGGGAACCCTGTAATAACCTCAACCTCAAAACCACAAGCAACTAGCTCCCTAGCGAACAATAGTCCTTTGAAGGTTGGCTCTGGATCAAACCACTGAGTCATAATCAATATTCGCTTCGACATTATATTTTTGACCTTTAAAAAAGAAGTAAATTAGCTTCAGAGGGTTATTTTAGACATAGATATTTGTCTCTACATGCATTTCCTTCCAAAATACTTTAGCGTCATGACTAATAGAGTATTTAACTACTATGATTGCAAGATGAGGAACTGATAAGTTAGCTATGCCACCTGGAATCAATACTCTAGTCACTTCCCTTAAGAAATTTTTAGCTCGATTGAAGGATAAATGCTCAAGCGTATGGGAAGAGTGCAGCGCTTTAACTGATTTATCTTGTAACGGTATGCGTTCTGCTGCTAAGGGTTTATTTTAAATCGGCTATTGAGTGGGATTTTAAATTAATATTAATATTGATCTTTATACCCTTGAGGATTTTTTAACTGCCATCGCCAAGTGTCCTCACACATATCAGTCAAACAATACTTAGCCTGCCACCCCAATTTTTTTTTAGCGAGGCTTACATCAGCATAACAAGCAGGAGTATCTCCTAACCTTCGTGCAACCATTTTTAGGGGAATTTCTCTTCCAGATGCTTGTTCAAACGCTCTTACGAGCTCAAGAACTGAATAACCATTCCCTGTACCCAGATTTACAATTAAAAAATCCTTCCGCGTAACAAGCGCTTGTAACGCTTTCATATGGCCCATAGCTAGATCACTAACATGAATATAATCCCTCAGGCAGGTACCATCCGGAGTGTCATAATCGTCTCCAAATACATTTAAAAAAGGCATCCTACCAATAGCTACTTGAGAAATATACGGCATTAAATTGCTAGGAATGCCCTTGGGATCTTCTCCTATGACTCCACTTTTATGAGACCCAACTGGATTGAAATACCTCAAAATTGAAATATTCCAGTCCCCATTGGAATTATATAAATCCTCTAAAATCTCCTCAATTATCAATTTTGACCGACCATATGGATTAGTAGCAGCAACAGGAAAGCTTTCATCAATAGGCAGAGACACTGGAATTCCGTAGACGGTTGCAGACGAACTAAAAACAAGCTTAAAGCAATTGAACTTAGCCATAACATCCAATAGCACCAACGTTCCATTTAAATTATTCATGTAGTATTGAATAGGTTGCTCGACCGACTCACCAACAGCCTTTAATGCTGCGAAATGAATAACTGTATCAATCGAGTGTTCCTCAAAAACCTTCTCAAGAGCTTGCCTGTCCAATATATCGATCTTATAGAAAGGAATCTCATGATTACATAAAATCTGAACCCGCCGCAGCGACTCATAAGAAGAATTACACAAATTATCTACTACAACAATTTCATACCCTGATTCAAGTAATTCTATGCAAGTATGAGAACCGATATAACCAGCTCCACCAGTAACTAATATCTTTGCGTTATCCTTCAATGCCATTCAAGTACCTCCGAATAGAACTCTAATAATACCCAATAAAAATTAAGCTTTCACGTTATTTGAAATAACACGTTTTGGAAATTTTACCATTCGTTATTTAACAAAGCTCATAACTATCTTTAGCCAAAGGTAGCTAGTATTTTTTCCAAACCACTCGATTTACATAATCTGTATAACTATGAATTATTCTCACAATTTTTTCAGCAACATTAGGCATACTATAATCCGCGACTTGTCTGATCGACCTAACATCATCTGTCTCCTGCGAATCAATTATTGACAGGCTTTGAATAACTCTTTCTGCATCAAGACCGGTCATAATTACTGCTGCTTCTTCCATGCCCTCAGGTCTCTCATGAGCTTCACGGATATTTAATGCTGCAAAATTTAAAATAGAAGACTCTTCATTAATAGTGCCACTATCAGATATAACGGCCTTGGAGGACATTTGCAGCTTGTTGTAATCTGTAAAGCTAAGAGGTTCTAAAAGCCGTATGTTTTGATCAAATTCAATATTCAGCGCATCAATTCTCTTCCTTGTTCGGGGATGAGTTGAGACGATTACAGGAAGATCATAAGTCCTAGCCACAGTATTTAGAATTGAGACTAAACGGTGAAAATTTTTATCGGAATCAACATTTTCCTCTCTGTGCGCACTTACGAGAAAATAGCTTTTTGGCTGTAGCTCTAAACTTTCTAAGATATTTGATTTACGTATTTTCTCTGAATAATACGTCAAAACCTCACACATTGGACTGCCAGTTTTTATAATCATATCCGGTGGCAGGCCCTCCCTAAGAAGATATTCTCTAGCAATAGAGCTATAAGTTAGATTTATATCCGCAGTATGATCAACAATTTTTCGATTAATCTCTTCAGGCACTCTCATATCAAAACAACGGTTCCCAGCTTCCATATGGAATGTAGGAATTTTCAGTCTTTTAGACGGGATAACGGCCATACAACTATTGGTATCGCCCAATACTAATACAGCATCGGGTGCCTCCTTAATCAAAATTCTCTCAACACCAATTATTACATTACCAATAGTCTCTGACCCACTGGAACCTGCCGCGTTTAAAAAATAATCTGGCTTGGAGATATCTAAATCGTCAAAAAATATTTCATTGAGCTCATAATCATAATTTTGGCCCGTATGGACAAGAATATGCTCACAATGGTCCTCTAGGCTTTGTATCACTCGCGACAATCGGATAATCTCTGGCCTAGTGCCAACAACGGTAACCACTTTTAATTTTTTCATACTATACCTTATGAGAGATCGTATCAGGATGCTCTGCTTTAAAAATTTCATTAGCCCAAATCAATGCGACTAGCTCATCATCACCTACGTTAGTAATATCATGACTCCAACCTGGCGCAGTTTCAACAATACAAAAAGATTTTTCTGACGTATTAATAGTATGTTCTTCGTTAGTAATAATATGTCGAAAACAAAATTTAGCTTGTCCTTTTATAACCATAAATTTTTCAGTCTTAGAATGATGATAATGACCTCCCCGCATAACGCCTGGGTGAGCAGTAAAAAATGAGAATTGCCCTGAGTCAATTGTTTTTAACATTTCAACAAATACGCCACGCTCATCGCCATGAGATTCAACGGTATAAGAAAATTTATCAATAGGAAGGTAGCTCACATATGTAGAATAAAGAGCTCTCATTAAGCCCACCCCAACCTGCTCTATAATAAGAGAAGAGCGCGACAGTTCAAAAGCTTTGATCTTATTTGCAAGGTCACCCACCGAGAGGTGATATTGAGGAATTTCATTCTCTAATTTAACGCCGGGAACAACATTGTCGATTTGGGCGACAAATGAGCTAATTACGTCATCTATGTATACAAGATCAAGAATTTTATTTGGATCATTAACTTCGATTGGAAGGCCGTGAGCAACATTATGGCAAAATGTTGCAACTACCGAGTTGTAATTAGGCTTACACCATTTACCGAAGACACCGGGTAATCTAAAAATAACAATCGGATTCCCATTGCTTTTTGAAAGGCTCCTCAAAACGTTTTCTGCTGCCAGCTTGCTTGCACCATAGTCATTCCCTAAGGCTACTTGGGTAGAGGATGTAAATATAACAGGAGTAGTCTTATTTAAATTTTTGAGTATCCTAGAGAGATCTTCAGTTAGGCCTCGGTTAACAGCATCGAACATGTCAGGGGAATCGGGTCTATTTTCCCCTGCAAGATGGAATATAAAGTCAGCGACCTCTACTAATGAGCATAGTTTATCGATAGAGTCATTCCGACAAAAAGTAAGTATTTTTAGGTTCAATCTTTCCTGTAAAGTTACCGAAAGGTTTTTCCCTATAAAGCCATTAGCTCCTGTAATCAGGATGGTTTTAGTGCCAGTATCCATTAAGATTCCTCCGGTTCAATATCAATTCCTTGGGAAAGAGCTTTGACAAATTCTAATTTACCTAATAATGATTTCATTCCCTCTATATCTAGTCGGGTAGTATTATGTGAAGTATATTCTTCAATATTTGATAATTCGACCTCCCCAGAATCAATGAATTTTCCGTAGTTAAGGTCTCGTAAATCAGGAGGAATTTTATAGTACTCTTCGAATTCGACAGCTGTTATGATCTCCTCTCGACTTAGAAGCGCCTCATAAAGTTTTTCGCCGTGCCTAGTCCCAATAATTTTGACTGGATGATTCCGCCTATCAAGAATTTCTTTCAATGACTCGACCAAAGTTTCAATTGTTGCAGCAGGAGCTTTTTGTACAAAAATATCACCAGATGAGCCGTTCTTAAACGCGAAAATAACAAGATCAACAGCATCGTCGAGCGTCATCATAAATCGAGTCATATTAGAATCTGTTATGGTTATAGGAGTCCCACTTCTGATTTGATTTACAAACAATGGAATTACGGAACCCCTCGAGGCCATGACATTGCCATAACGGGTAACGCAAATTGTAGTAGCTCCACTGTTTCGGGACTTAGCTACTATAACTTTTTCCATCATCGCCTTGGATACACCCATAGCATTTATTGGATATACAGCTTTATCTGTACTTAAACAAACAACTCTTTCGACTCCAGAAATGATGGCGGCCTCTAAAACGTTCTCAGTTCCAAGTACATTTGTTTTAACTGCCTCAAGAGGATAAAACTCACAAGAGGGTACTTGTTTTAATGCGGCTGCATGAAAGATATAGTTTACTCCACGAGTAGCATTTAAAACTGATTGATAATCTCTTACATCACCAATAAAAAACTTTAACTTCGTATTTCCATATTTTTTACGCATATCATCTTGCTTTTTTTCATCTCGGCTAAAAATCCGTATTTCAGTAAATTCAGATTCTAGGAACCGTTTCAAAACAGCATTACCAAAGGAGCCTGTACCTCCTGTTATTAAAACAACTTTATTTTTGAAAATTGACATAACTTATCCTATGGTTTTAAAAAATTTAATATATTCAGACTTCAGATCACAAGAGTTAAGGTGACTATTGATATAGTTAATTACAGACTGAGAAAGCTCAGAAAATCTTGGAGGATCCATATGAAAAAGAGCGTCTAGCACCACCCCATACTCCTTATGATTATCTAAATTAATATCCCAACCAGCATTTTTTTCTTGCAAATTAACCCATGGTGTTTGATCGCTTATTATTGGCACCAGGCCGGCTTGCATAGCCTCCACAATGACATGACCGTAATTTTCAGACAAGGTAGGAAACAAAAATACATGATATTGCCGCATAGTCTCTGTGACATTATTTCCTTGCAAGCTTCCGTTGTAGTTCACAGTAATATTGGAAGGTAAATTTTTAATTATTTCTCGGCATTTTGTCCAATAATTCTGGTCTTCTAGAGGGCCATAAATATCAAAAGTAATAATCTGAGTAGTATTGCCAAGGACATTAAGAGCAAAATGTAAATTCTTTTTGGTACAAATACGTGATATAAAAACAACTTTTAATTCACTCTTTTCTTTAGTAATGGCAGTGGATACATAACGCCTAGAAACATTTGGGATTTCCCTAATCTCACTTTTATCAATACTAAAAATGTTTGCTAAACTTCCAGTCTCGATCGAATCCGTGGAGTGAAAGATAAGGTTTTTATGCAGCTGAGCGGTCTTAAAAAGAGAAAGGTACAAATTTTTTTTTCGCTTTTTTATACCTAATGAATTATGAAGCAACTCTCCTCGAGGAGAGACTAAGAGCGGCTTACGCCATAAAAAAATATTCAAGAAAAGGACAATTCGTGTTGTTCTGCTGAAAAAACTATTTAGATAAATAAAATCAGGCTTGAAGCTTCTCATTGCTCGCCAAAACGCCAGGCCTCCATATGATGAGAGATATAGAACTTTATGTTTATTAACATGCGTAACCGCATCGCTTACTATATTTTCGTATGGAGTTTTTTCTCCAAAATCATGATTTCTTGTGCAAACTAAAATTTCATATTCATCTTCTATTAAAGCAACTAGATTTGATATAGATACTACCGGCCCTCCTCCCTTGAATCCTGGAATATAGGCATCAGCGAAAATAAGAATTTTTTTCATATTAGGCAATTATACTTCATTCGATTTATTGAAGGATACTCTCATGAATATCAACATATAAGCTAACGCTAAGATAAAGATCTCATGAATAATGCCGCTAAACAACCAAAATGGATCTGGCTCTAAGTTAGCGAATTTTATAAAAAGAGCTCCAAATAGCGTCACTCCATATATTGATAGCTGACAATTAACAAAGGTGAAGCGATCTATAACACCGTGAAAAAAACCTAAGGCAAACATAAGGATGACAATACCCATAATTCCTCCCTCCATATAAGCCCATCCAACACTAGTTGGGGTAGTACTATTATAAATAGGTGCGATGTAATCGACGTTGAACTGCGCAGAATAGTTGTTGAGTGGTTTTGCTGGCAAAATTACTCGAGGAATAAAGGCCAATGGTAAAAATGGATAACGTTCCCAACCCCTATAATCTATCTCAGCTGGTGTTTGAGCTACAACTGAGTTGAAGTACCTAAACAATGAAACTCTGGACCAAATTACATCTATTTGCTTAATAACAAATGCCTCACCTCCCATTGATTCAGAAACCAGCGTAGCTCCCTTCCCCAAACTGTCGACAGTATTGACAGCAGCAGAAAAAATAGAATCGGATTGCGTATCGTTAACCATAATTGCACGGTAAAAGGGACTTATTACCCAAAACGAAATAAACAAAGCAAGGACTATTAAATATGTTCTTGGTCGCACCAATACTTTTTTCTGCTTTACGCCAACAAGCACTGCTGGAATTATTACCATCAATATCACATGGAGCAATTGCGCTTTCATACCACTCATTACGGCTATAAATGAGAGGACACACACGAAAGAAATTAAAGCCCGCTTAATAAGTCTGTTTAACTTGGCCCCAGAAAACCAATAATAGAATCCAACTGAACCTGCTATTATCCCAACCTGTTCGATATATTTGAATAAAGTATAGAAAACCCCAACACCCTGGCTACCTGGTTCAGAGCCAAAGTCATCTCCAGTGACTCCAAATTGACCAGATGCAACCATGTACCCTTTTATTAATAACGTTATCCCAACTGATACAAGTATCCCAGCCTTAATTCGAAACCCAAATTCAGGTGTTGATATTCTAACGGGCATAGCCCTTGCAACATTCGCAACCAAAGGCGAAATGGAACCCAACCGAAACACAAATGCAGCGAGACAAACAAATCCAAAAGTTTTTAAAGCTGAATTTGGATACCTAAGCGACTCATGATCAAGGTCATGAAAAAACGTTACGTAATACAATGATCCAAAACCGAGATAGATATAAATTAAAATCGACATGAAATTAGTTAGGTTAAACCAATAACCATGCTTTAAATAAAACCTGATCACGGGGAAAACTGTAACCAAAAATACTATTGGATGAAGTACCCCTAGTAGGCCTAAATTTCCCTCCGAGGTTGGCACAACAGATAAAACATAGCTGATTATGGCAAGTAAATATATAACGGTGGCAGCACCTAATAGTGCAGCTCTTTTTGAGAGCCTACCCATTTTTAACTGCTTCATAGTTTAAGCCCAATTTAAAGATAATAATAAAATAATATTCAAACAATAATCCTGGTGCGAGAATCAAACCACAGCTGTGCAGATTACTTCCCTATTGCAGAAATTCTAATGTAGATCGGCAGAAATTGTCCCAAGTGTAAGCCTCTAATCTTCTCGAAACCTCTTCCTGATCAAACAATAGAGTTCTTTGTGACACTAATTCAAGCGCTTTGACAATGCCCTCTGAGTCGTGAGGATTTACTTGAGTAATATAGTTTTTAGCTATCAAAATTTCATCACAATCACCCTCATTACTCGTGAGAACAAAAGTTCCGACTGATAGGGCCTCATATACAGTAATATTAAAATCAGCCCAATCTAGATTAATAAAAACATCAGCACTCCCAAAATAATCTAGCAATAATTCATCAGGAATAAAGCCCAGAAAAACAACGCTTTTCTCGATGTTAAGATCGCATACTAACTTCCGTAAATAGGTTTCTTCAGGGCCTCTACCACCTATGTAAAATTTTGCCTCTGGTTGATTCTTTAAAAATTTAGAGAAGGCCATCAACGACCTATCAACCCTTTTTTGTCGCTCTAATCTACAAACAGATAGAACTTTAAGAGCCTTATTTTCTTGCAAGCTTTGAACTAAGTTGTATTTCGGCGCAGTACATCTCAATGCACCTTGGATTACTTCAGATTTTACAGAATAAAATAGATCTTGTTCTAGTTGCGCGAACGCAGATAAGACGAACACGTTGTTAGCGCGTTTGGCTAACCTAGATTCAATAATGTCCTTCAAGGTGAAATATAGACTTGAGCGCAAGCTAAACTTCGATCGGCAGTGTTCAATCCAACTTGGCTCTAATGTGTTTGCCAAAACGTTTTGATATTCCGCACGTCGAAGAAGGCTATACTTATTAGTATTTTCTATATCCATTGATGTAGGATGATGTTGCCGAGTGTGAATATTAGCGCCCGAAAATAAACTAGCAAAATAACACTCCACAAAACCAGATGAGGCAATGCAATGAGCGCCTTTATTTCTTTTTAAAAGACTAAAAAATTGGTAAACAGAAGAGAGCCAGAGTTTTGATTTTAGGATGATAACGTCTTCTTCTTTGATTTCTTCACCAATCGCTAGGTTGGAGTTAAATTCAAAAGTCACCAAACATACATCATATCCCAGTCTCTTAAAAGCTAAATATTCCTCAACGAGCAATCTTTCAGCACCGCCATCAATTGTAATATTTTTGTAAAAGAGTAAAATCCTCAAGAAAAGTTCCTTAATTAAAAATGCGGTTATTCCAAGCCTAAAGCGTATCTCTTAGCTCATGGTAATTACTTTCTACTGCAAACTTTAAGATAGTATTAGAAACTGCAACAGGATTATTACTCAGTCTCTCAAGGTTTATAGATTCAACGATGAAGTCTATATGATCCTTACTAATTAGACCAAGTTGTGTAGCATCAGTTTCCAAACCAATTAAATTCATAATTTCATGAATCTTTTCAGCGCACTGTAGGCCGCTATTGCATGAGAACAAACAAAATAAGTCCGTCATAATGCCATCGACATGTTCTTTCTCCCGCGAATCATTTAAAGGCAAATCCTTACGGGAGTTAATAATAAAGAAAGATCCAAGTGTTAGAGCTACCGCATGGCCGTGTGGTACGTTATGACGCTTAGTAATAGAGTAAGAAATCGCGTGAGGAGCCGTCGTTTTTGCTATATTAATAGCTTTTCCTGCCAAATTTGAAGCCAAAAAAAGCTCTTGTATGGCCGCCTTTTGCTTCATTACCACTGCAGGTACTATGTTTTCTAAAATTACCTTAATTGCTTCTCTTGAGAACGCTTGACTCTCAGAGTTAGAACCCACAGCCCAATAGGACTCAATAGCCTGAGATAAAGCATCCATCGCGCTTGTGGCAGCGATTCCTTGAGGAACTTCCAATAGGAGGCGAGCATCAAGAATAATATACTTCGGAAGAATAAAGTTATGAGCAAGGGAATACTTTTTTCCCCGAACATAAACTACAGCAAAATGTGTGCTTTCACTCCCAGTCCCAGCTGTTGTCGGCACTGCAACCAAAGGAAGGCCTTCATATTTAATAAGCTTAGGGTCTTCAATAATATCAACTGCATTTCGATGTGGGTTGGCAGCAAAGCAATTCACTAGTTTTGCCATATCGATAACACTTCCACCCCCAATGGCGACAATCAATTGAGGTTCAAAATCGCGCAATATTTTAATGCCGCCCCACACATCCTCTAATTGGGGGTTAACTTCAAAATCACTAAACCTTACCACTTTTAAGTCTTTGAGTAGATTCGATAAATATGCTTTAGCCCCGGATAATACAAAAGATTTTTTGCCGGTTACAACTAAAACCTTCTTTGCCTTATGCTCATGGGCTATATAAATCAATTGCCGCAGACTATCTTCGCCAAAATACTCTGTTTGCTTCATTATTTTAAATAACTCATTAAAAGCTCTTTATTATATTTAGGTGAATTAGTCGGCCTACCTAAGTCTTGTCTAGAACCTTTACATATCTTTATTTCAAGCATGTGGGGACCAGGAATTAACTTAAGTTGCTGAACTATCTTTTTAATTTGATTTAAATCTGAAATACTTGCTGAGGATTTATAACCACAAGCCGCAGTAATTGAAGTTATATCAATATTAGCTGCACAAGTTGGCTGCCCGCCTACAGAATCATGTGCCGCATTGTTAAGGAGTATATGTATGAGATTCTTAGCTCCAGATTGTCCTGTAGATGTTAAATTTCCCAGATGCATTAAACTTGCTCCGTCCCCATCAATACAAAATACATGTCTTTCTGCATTTTGCGCTAATCCCAAGGCTATCATATTGGCATGACCCATTGATCCTACCGTCAAAAAATCTCGCTCATGAGGCTGTTTGTTCTTGACGCGCGTCTCAAAAAGCTCTCTCGATGCCATTCCTGTAGTTGAGACGAATATATCATCATCGTTAGAGGCTTCGACTATCCTCTTGATAGCATCTTCTCTGGCTCCTTCTGCAATATCTGGACTAGGGCATCTGATCTTATATGGAGCAAAGGTGTTTTTCTTTATTAGAAGAACAACTGGCTGGCTATCAGTAAGACTTTTCTCCACTGCTGTTTTCAAAACTTCTCCAATACTCTCAGTCTCGGCATCAATAATGACAGTATGCAGATCACAAGCTTCTAACAGGCTCTCCATCACCTCGCCCTGTTTAATATGTTGTGGTTCATCTTTAACACCAGGCTCTCCTCGCCAGCCTACTAACACAATCATAGGAATCCCGTAAACCTTGGGGTCAGCCAATGAAAGTAATGGATTTATCGCATTTCCAAATCCGGAATTTTGCATATAGACCAAAGAGGGTCGTCCCGTGGCTAAATACTGCCCTACTGATAAAGCAACAGCTGAACCTTCATTAGCCGTGATAAGGTGGTTTTCTGGAGCCGTATTATCTGAGATATATGCACACATATTTTTTAACAGAGAATCTGGCACACCAGAAAAGTTAACTACCCCCAACTCTCTAAGTGTTTCAAAAAATGTTTTAACTTCAATCACTATTTAGTTCCAGGTATAAGTTCTAGAATCTCTTTAATAGAGAGCATTTTATCATCACACTCTAGAGAGCGACTATGTTTTAAGATTGATCTTGCCGTCTCTTGCATCGCAGGAAAGGCGCTTCGGAGCAACTGATTAGCGTAAATAACAATATTGACACCAGCCCTAGCCAATTCATCTTCGGTTACCGAATTAAAACTAGATGGAACGACAACCAAAGGCTTTTGTCCTCCAAATTCGGAGTACTGTCGACAAAATTCAAATATTTCAGCCGGGTCTTTCTTTCGGCTATGGATCATAATTCCATCTGCACCTGCGCCTAAATATGCTTTAGCACGTGTCACGGCATCTTCCATACCAGCCTCTAATATAAGACTTTCTACTCGAGCAATTACCATAAAATCATCCGTTACTTGAACACTTTTTGCAGATGAAATTTTAGAGCAGAAATTTTCGATCGAGTCTTGAGTCTGGGCAACATCATTACCAAATAACGAATTTTTCTTTAGCCCTGTTTTATCTTCTATTATCACAGCAGAGACGCCTAGTCGTTCCAATGTTCTTACAGTAAAGTTAAAGTGTTCGGACTGACCTCCAGTATCAGCATCATAAATAATCGGCTTAGTTGTAACCTCTAGCACCTCACTTAGTGTTGACATCCGCGAGCTTACATCGACAGCCTCAATATCAGGTTTCCCTTTAGCTGAAGAGTCAGTAAGGCTACTTCCCCACATTCCATCAAATTCTTGGCAAACACCATTAACGTCCACCTGCATGTCTTCAATAATCAAACCACTTAAAGCATTATGAATATCCAAAAACCGAATCAAAGGTTTTACTTGTAGCAGCCTGCGAAGACTAGATAGACGAATTTGAGGAGTGGTACCTAACTCTTTCACCATATTCTTCAAGGCAGTTGACGAAATTCCCTCTGTATATGGCACTTCGATCAATTCTCCACCCCACTCGCTTAAAATTTCAATAACACGTAATCTGACTTTAGCCAAGTTACCATTTCGCCAATCATCTCCATGTATAACGTAGTCTGGCTTAAACTTTCGCAGATTATCCTCATAGTCTTTACTGTATTGCGGAACCGTTTTGCTGACACCTTTTATACTTTCGACAATAATCCTTCGGCTATCAAAGGACATATAAGGCAAACGCTTATAGCTTGCTATTGCCTCGTCAGTTAAGACTCCAACTGTAACGTCTCCGTATGTAGCACCTATTTTGATTATATTTAGGTGCCCCTCGTGCAATAAATCTGCCGCAATGGCTAGATAAACATTTTTCATATTATTCGTCCTTAGTTAATTTATAAATTTAGTTACGTTATGAACCCTTTGGATTAAACCAAGGCTTTGTTTCAGATGTGATCCTCTCAAGATCAGCGAAAGCACTGATTTCACGCTGAACATCAAGACTAATCGCACCAGGAATTCTAATATTAATTAACCTTCCTCTCGCAGAAGATGAGTTAACAAAACAATGTGGTAAGTTGGGCTGAAGATAGCACGAATCGCCAGCTTCAATAGTTGATGTATAGCTTTCTGAACCATAAGACCAGAACAAGTCAACCGAACAGTCCCCATAATTATATACATACTGATGAAGGGTACTTTGCCACAATAGTTTTGCGCTGTAAGATTGAGCCAAGACTTCAATATCGAAACTCTTTACATTAGCCAATCTAGATGTCCTAACCAAAGGCTGTATTCTGTATTGAGTTTCCTGAGATTCGGGATAACAGTAAATATTGTCAGGATTACTTTTAGTCATGATCACTTGGTCGTCAATTGCATTCTGGGACACCATGAGGTCGTACACTTCAACATTTATCAGTTTCGATAACTTACAAAGCTGTGAGTAGCTAATATCACCATCGGGGCTTAATAAGGTATTTAGGTCTAAATCAATATTCTGCTTCTGAATTTTACTTTGCAAAATTTCAGCGTTCATATTTTCATTTTCTAAGTGCTGAAGTATCAGGCTTTTTGTTGCATCATTTGTGTTTACTTTAGGAAGTAAAAAATTCTCAACGCCCTCTGACCCCAAATTATACATCTCTTTTTGAGCTCTCTTCGCCTCTCCACCAAATGTACAGGCAATGATTAGAGCCTGCTCATTTTCATCTCTGCTAGCAAACGAATGTTTCACAAAGGGAGTAATATAATTAGAATCGCCTGTATTCATTTCTTGGCAATATTTAATTCCTTCAACTTCATAATAAAAATTAACTGGGCCAATAAAAAAGGTGACCTGATGCATCAAGTGGCCATTATTATAAACTACGTCTGAATTCAGAGGGTCACAATCTTTTACAACACGAAGCTGCTCAATCCATTCCGGACGGAACATAGAGGTATTGGACATAGCTGTGTCTCTATATTCGTAGTATGGAGTTAATTCATTATCCCGATTGGACCTAACAAAAACACGGCGGCTTTTTTTAGATTCAGATGCTTTACAGACCTTTACTCCATTAGTACAGTCACTTTCCACTAACAAAATCTCAGAAATATCAATTGGGTAGGTCTGCCCAAGTTTAAATAAAATCTCCATAACCTCCTGCGTCGTGAGCTGACCTTCAACCGCAGCCTGTAATTTAGTCACAGTTAAATCTAGCTCACTAGAGGCAGATTCTACTGTTCGCTTCAGATCATTTAGCTCACTAAGAATACGTGAGCCCAGCAATTTGAGATATTTATCTTCTAGTTTTTCCATAGGGGCAGGCCTCCGTTAAAATCCTGTTCTGTATCGAATTCTTTCCATCCACCTTTTATAGACACGCAATCTATCAACACTCGATTGCTGACCATGTATTGCATAATGTCAGTGATATAACTCTTCTGCCACTCCGCAGCGTTTTCAAATGGGCTCTTTGCAGATAAAGATTTATTGATCATATCAAATACATTTAAAAATTTCTCAATGCCCGCAGGCGACAGCATAAATAGCCCTATGAATTCCCCTGTAATACACTTATCTTCCATAGGGGGTCTTGAATTCTTACCTATCGCTTTAAGTATTCCTGGACTTGTAAAAAAAGCCAGCTCCGCCTCCGATAGAGGGTGATCTGTTCGCCCTTCATAAGCAGATTGCCAATCAGTATCGACCATTAGATTTATATCTCCATTAGATTCCATTAAACGCTTTACCACGTCAGGGTGAAACCAAATATCACTATAGCTAACAATCACAGACTGTTTTTCTTTCTGGGCCTGCTCAAGTGCCGGCCTAGCATAAAGCAAAGAATGTAAAACGTTATTATTAAGGTACTGATCATTATGATAGCGATCAAGATCATCAAAATTAATCTTTTCAGCCTTGTATCCGGTCACTACAGAAATACGATCAATACCATTGCTATTAAAATTATCGATACAGTGCTTTATCAAGGGTTTTTGGTTAATCTCAAGCATGCATTTAGGTAAATCATTGGTCAGTGGTCTTAATCTAGTACTTGCACCTGCGGCGATTATGATTGCTATAGTGTCTTTCATGTTATCTTCCATTATTCGTTTTATTTAGTAATTGAGAGTAATCACCTGGGGTGGTAATCTCTCCCTTTTTTAACTCGCTTGGATTCAACCGGTCACCGCTATACTGATTCAAGTTTAGCAGCCAAACTCTTTGGTCTCCTACCCGTCCACAACAAGAAACGCTATTGAGCCCTTAACAAAATTTTATCGACCATATTATCATAAGAGTAATCCATATCATGACATTTTTTTAGGCCTCCAATTCGAATCAAATCCCTCTGCTTATCGTCAGCCAAATAGAATTTTATCAGCTCTAATAGGTCTTGATCGTTGTCAAAAAAAACCGCCTCTTCCTTATCTCTGAATAGCTCCTGATGCTCACCTGTTCGCTCCGCCATAAGAAATCCACCACAAGCCGGAATTTCAACGCTTCGGCTTGTATGAAGATCCCTGTTTATTTTTCTTAGAAAACCTAAGTTGATTTTAGAGGTGCGTATAAAATCAGAGTATTCTTCCGCTATTAAATCACGAGCATGAATACTAATGTTTTCATGTCCGTGGTATTTAACGTTTGCCCAAGTACCTCCGGCTAACTCAACTTTAACGCCATTATTTGCTAGGAATAGGATGGTTCTAAAGCGAATATCATCGGCATAACCCACAAACGAAACATCCCTTTTAGGGGATTCAGCAACGTCTAGGCTTCCATTTAAATGCATGTATCTAGAATAAGCTTGATACAGAAAACTAACATTTTGCGCTCCTAGGCTCCTTAGCTCGGCAACATTATATGATTTTGTCGTGAATACATGATCATAATATTTTAGCCCCTGCGTATAATAAAAACTGCGATTATGACGGGCATACATATCGTCTAATGACCAACTTATTAGTATCGAATCTTTGTTGTGCATCTTTATCTTTTTAAGAGTTCCGGGGTATACATTGATTCCCTTAACTATAAATATAATCTCTGGATCATACTCCTCAACCTCCTTAAGAAGATCTTTATTTAGGTTGTTAAGGTCTAGCGGCACCTTACATTTATGAAATATCTTCTGCCTAATAGTATCTTTATGGTGTAATGGCAAAGAGTAAAGTTCACTAAGTAAGACATCCTCTCTATTCTGAAACGCTTCCAAAATATGATCATTAGGATATCCCTCATAAGTATTGGATACAAATAAGACTTTTTTTTTCATGCGATCCTTGGGGTTTAGTTGATATTAATTAGAGTTTTGCAGATGGGTTTTTACTGATTACGCAATCCTAGAGTCCGGAGTGTTATTAACCAGACCATAAAGAACATAATATAGCAGCATGCTGCCAATGATATATCCAGCGGATATGCCTACTGATAATATCAGAACATAGTGACTGCCAATTATCAAAGAAACTATGATCGAAAGAGTTAAACAAAAATATTGAGCCCCTCTTCCAAAATATAAAAATTTGGCCATGTTAACGCTTTTGGCTTGATAAAATGCTTTAAGAAGTTCGAACGGCACGGATGCAGCAATAATTCCACTTAGGCAATATATTATTTCTGTAACTGGAGCCCACTTTAATCCAAATGTAAAAACAATAACGTCATGGCCGATAGTAAAAGTTAAGACCAGCGCTAGAAATAATAAAATCAGTAAAAAGACCATATTTTTATTAAGCTCTCTAAAAGCTGATTTATATGAGTCATCTCTACTAAAAGTATTAAATAAAATTCTAAAAAAATATGGTTGGAGGATCTGGTGAGGAACTATTGCGAGACGCCTCGCTTGAAAGAAGAATCCCGTTTCCTTCACCCCAGAAAATGCTCCTAAAAATAATACAATAATTCGCTCAAGACCACTTTCAAGCATTCCACTCGTATAGAAGTGCTTAGCATTATGAAAATATGTTTTTAGCCATAATCTATCGAACTTAGCAATGTATATACGCGGCATTTTACAATAAAAAACTTGGAATCCTACTTTTATAGCGCCCTTAAAAAACAATCTTATGTATAAAGCCAAGACACCAAAGCCTAATAAAAGAACAATTACCGCCAGAATATGGCTTAATAATTCTGAGCTAGTCTCGACAATGCTAACCTCTCTAAATCTGTTATGACGCTCTATAAATTTCATTTGAAAATCAGACCAACTAACAATTATGGTGCCCAAGATATAAAGCATTACCCCGAAATTCATTTGATTTAAAATGAGCAGTAAGGCGCTTGAAATAATTACGATTAACAATAATTCCACTAAAAGAATAGAATACAGTTTAGATTTATATTCTCCTTGAAAGTCAGCCTCATTCGAGCTTATCGCCACTGTCCCTGCACATGAATTGACTAATAACGCTACTAAACCAATCATTGAGGAGACTACTGCGAAGAATCCAAAATCTTGTACCTCAAGATTTCTAGCCAAAACAACATTTGCTCCAAATCCCGAAATTGCCTGAAAAAGTCCTCCAGCTATCATCCAAGATCCAGCGGATTTGATAAAGGTATCTAGATACTTCATGCAGTATAGGGTGCTCTTAATTTTTTGTAGATACGATATATTCATAATTTAGGATAGTACGATCGCCATAGTCATCCCAAGTAAATCCACTAGAAACACGTTTTTTTGCTTTTTTACCCATAGCCTTGCAAAGGTTAGGATTATCATGCAAGTGAAGTATTTTTTCCTTAAGTCCTGAAACGCTCCTAATCGGCACTTCAAAGCCCTCTTCACCATTAGCGGATAAGATATCTCCCCCACCAGTAGCTTCTGAGCATATCAAAGGTAGTCCACATGCCATTGCTTGAAGCTGCACCATAGCCATACCCTCCTGGATTGATGGCATGCAGAATACAGACCCTTGTGAATATAACTTATAAAGCTCTGACTGTGGAAAGGACCCCTTATAAATAATACTATCCGATAAAAATCCTCGAATATAACTCTCCATCGTAGGGTCCATTCCTCCGATTAGCCACAATTCAGCACCTTCTATATCTAGTTCTATGAATGCCTGTAAAAGATAGTGCACGCCCTTCTGAAAAGACAACTGACCACAGAAAATAACACGGAAGATATCGTCATCTTTTTTAACCTGATAAAAGGAACTTAAGTCCACACCATATGGATTAACAAGCAACTTACTTTCTGGAACGCCATATTGCAAAAATGTATTTTTAACAAAGTTTGTAGGGACTGAAATATAATCAGCTAATTCATATTCAAGCAAGTCTCGCTCCCAAATATAATAATCAGGAGTGAACTCAAAACCATAAATCTCGCTTTCCTCTTCCAATATGTGCATTTGAAAAGAGTGATGAGTACTCCCCCTTTCAACAACTACGGGAATACCCATTTTTTTAGCCCTAATTATCGCCTGCAAAGAACTACCACCCCATGCGACCAATAAGTCAACATCGTCTAATTGTTTGGCAACTATGAATGCATGGACTCGCTTTAAAAAAAGGTTAATACTCTCGTTAGAAAAAAATGGGATATAGCCTTTTGCCCTATTTGCTAATTCCAATATTGGGGAAGAAATAATATTTTTCTTTGATATTTTCCAGCGTTTGATAAGAATTTTTGGATAAGTTGTTATAAGTTTGCCTAAATATCCTCTCTTTTCTAATTGCTCCGCAAGATCAAAAGCATGAAATCGTCCAATAAGGGAAATCACAACTTTCAATTTTTCTCTCCCGAAAATAATAATTTTTTTATAATCTCTGAAGATCGCTCCGAAGATTTATTATCTTGATAATCATGCCAAATGTTGGTTGCCGAGCGTCTTTCCAGCTCGAACTCATCACCACCCTCTAAAAGAGCAGAAATCTCAGCAATTAACTCGTTTTGCGTTAGGACCTTTCTACCTGGAGTCCACTCATCGAATGGGCCATACAAAAAACTTCTCGTCTTTGCATAACTTTCAAGATCTACAGGAGTGAAGATAATAGGCCTATCTAATAACAAATAATCTATAAATATTCCTGAATAATCAGTGATAAGGATATCTGCTGCATTAATAATTTGGTATAAATCAAAATCATGCTCCGATAAGACATCATTACTCAGCTGACAAGATAGTTCAGGGTTTATTAAATTTGTATACTTAGAATAAAACTTTTCTTCGTTGGGATGAAGTTTATAAACAAATAATAAATTATTTCTCAACAGGAATTCGTTAAAGTGTTCTGAATCAAATTCTTGGAACCCAAATATATTTTCAAGATTTTTTGATCCCTGCAGTTTTGAGTATCCCATCCTGAATGTGGGGACAAACAAAATTATCTTTTTACCTTCTAAACTGGATTGAGTAATTCTTTCTAGATTCGCGCGACCATCCGAGTCATATAAAAAATCATTTCTTGGCGCACCTGTAATTAGATGTCGGTAAGGATTAGTCAATGTACAGGCCACCATAAGACTCGAATATAGTTGAGAATATGACAAAATACTATCTACTCCGCGCCAATTTGTATCTAATCTAGTATTCTGAGATGGATTTTCCATGGCCAATATGGATTTAAACAATGGCGAATGCCAGGTGTTAATTTCTTTGCGACCTCTCAATGAAACTGGTCCATGAGTCGTCACAATAAGTTTTGCTGAGGACAAGTAACAGATTTTTTTAAAATATTTGGCAATCGCACTTGAAGAGTCAGAAATTGGATTGTCAAAGATTTCTACCTCAAAATTAATTGAAGTTTTTGAAAGGTAAGTGAACAAAGCATAAGAATTACATCCAGAGGGACCCTCGCTAATTAATATGACCTTGTTTTTTGGACGAATTATCAGCGGTAAGAGCGTTCTTACTAACCAATAGACTGCCCTATCAAAAAATTTCAGCATGATTTTCCCAGCTTATATAAGCAAATGAATTAGTTAACTTTTATCGATTTATTATTTAAATCAATTAATACTAGAGCAAGTAAACGATTGAAATTTATCTATGCACGCTTTGTCATAAAGCATCGAGAATAACCTAAAATTAAATAGACCTCTTTTCTCTCAATATTGCATGAGCATTAAAAACAGTCATCATTATCTCAGCTTGTTTACTGACCCCGAGGTATTTACGAGCATAATTAGATGCTTTAATTCCTATTGACAGCAAGTCTTTAGTCTCAATGGCCTGCTTTATAAGGTCAGCTAAATCACAAATATTGCCCTCATCAAAAATCCAGCCCGCATCACCCACTAGCTCAGGTAAACTTCCTGAATTAGACGCTATTACCAGGCAACTGCAAGCCATAGCCTCTGGAGCAACCCTGCCATATTGTTCTTTAAAACCAGTTGTGGTTATTGACGGAACAACTGCAACATCAGCAGCATTCATGTAACCTGCAATTTCTCGATGATCGGCTTTAAAAAAGAAAACTCTATCCTCTAACTCCCATTGTTTTAGATGCCCATTAACTTTTTGATGATAATTATCATTTGAATTTCTGATGGATTCATCCAACAATAATGACCAACTGTAATGCTTGAGTTTTGAAAGTGCTTCAAGTAACAAGTGAAGCCCCTTTCCTTCAATCGCGCGTCCGAAATATCCAAAAATAAGATGGTCGACACCAATGTTTTGACGAATCTTCTCACGCTGACCGTCATCAATCTTGAATGTCTCCTCATCTAAACCGAGAGGGATTTTTGTCACAGATTGAAAGCCTAATTTTTTGTACACACTGGAGCCATCTTCGCTTATTGAAAATATATGGCTAATAAGACGTCGCGAAATCGAAAACATTGAGAGTTTCATGCCCGCATACAAGGCTCCCTTGAAAAAACCTAATCTCTTGATCTCATAGGCATAGGAAATATCAGTATTTTGATTTGTTCGGCATATTAGCTTTGCCTTATAAAGACGACACAAAAGACCATATTGAATAGCCTGCAGAGAAATTGGATCATCTTCATGAAAAATAATGTCAGGCTTAATTTTTGCAATAACAGAATTAATCCCGATATACCTATTAAACCTAGGATTACCACTTGTTACGTCTAATGCAATTATATCAATATCTTCATCAGCATAATGATCACATCCGACTGGAACTCCATCAATATTAATAGATCTTGGGATGATAATCGTTACCTCTAGATTATAAGCAGCACTCAGAACTCTAAATATTTGACGGTTAACCTCGGTATGCGAAGCCCAAGAAATTGCTAATATTCTCACTTATCTGACAACGTATTATTAAAATTTGTATTACAGTAGACTAGTATCTTGTCAATTTCGTCAATGAGCGGGTGTTCACGAAAGTTAAATTCCTTTATTCTCTTTGCGTGGAACTCAAAACTAGCTAAATCCTCTCTGATCGAACTGGTTTTAATCGCAATTGTGTATCCAAATAATTTTGTACATCTCTCCGATATGATTTTAGCCATTTCTAGTATCGAAACAGTGTCGCCACCGACATCAAATACTCCGCTCCTCATTGCCCCAAGACCAGATTCAACAAGGCCAAAGACGATCTCAATTAAACTTTGCATAGCCACGAAGTTTCTTTTTTGGACACCACTACTATTTATCACTATCACTCTAGAGGAAATTGCTTGCTTACAAAAATCATTAACAACTAATTTCCAACCATCACTATGATCAGTAAGCGGAAGACCTACTGCGTTGGACAACCTTAGAACAGTAACATCTAACTCGCTAGAGCTACCAAAAGCTAAAGTATAGTCCTCAGCAAGGCGATTAGTTATAGCGTATGAGGATACCGGTTTGGGCAACTTTTTTTCGTTTATTTCGCCAGAGAGAGGTGTGCCATATACATGAATTGTTGAAAAATAAATAAACTGCTTTACAGAACAAGTTTTCGCGGCGTTAAGCAGGTTTAGAGTGCCTAACCCATTGACCATCAAGGCATTGACCGGATCAGCTGCGCAACTATTTGCATTAGTACCCGCCAAATGAATGATTACAGAAACGCCCTCGCATATTGAAAGTAAATTTTCCATACAAGATAAATCGAGAGTGACGAGTTCACATGAAACTAACTCATTAGGTAAGCGACTATTTTTTCTGCTAGTCGCAACTTTTACCTTAAATCCACAACTAACGAGATCAGCAATAACTCTTCCACCTATAAAACCTAAACCACCTGTTACTAAAATCAATACTAACTACTCCATTGTTTCCATGGGGCACGATCAGACTCCCATAATTCTTCCAGGTATCTCTTATCTCTTAGCGTATCCATAGGCTGCCAAAATCCGCCATGCTCATAGGCCATAAGTTCCCCTTTCTTGGTAAGATTACTCAAAGGTTCTTGCTCCCAAATAGTACTATCATTGTCAATCAGATCAATCACAGAAGTATCTAATACAAAAAAACCACCATTCACCATACCTCCGTCACCTCTCGGTTTTTCCGTAAAACTTTGAACCTGACCTGAATTTATTTCAATAGCGCCGAATCGACCAGGCGGATAGGTGCATGTCATAGTGGCAGCCTTATTATGGCTATTGTGAAATAGAATCGAGCTAGTGATATCAATATCACCAACACCATCTCCATAAGTGAAACAAAAAGTCTCTCCAGGCTCAAGATACTCTTTTACACGACGCAGTCTCCCTCCCGTCATTGAGCTATCGCCAGTGTCGACGAGCGTTACTTTCCAAGGTTCAACGCGCTTATTGTGGACAGACATACTATTTTTCTGCATGTCAAAGGTTACATCGGACATATGTAAAAAATAATTAGCAAAGTACTCCTTGATAACATATCCCTTGTAGCCACAACAAATAATGAACTCATTGATGCCATGAAAAGAATACATTTTTAAAATATGCCAGAGAATAGGCTTTCCCCCTATCTCGATCATAGGCTTAGGGCGATTACCAGTCTCTTCACTAAATCGAGTTCCCAAACCCCCTGCTAGAATTACGGCTTTCATTTACTTAACTCCCAAGAATAATTAATATCATTTAGTGAACGTCTATCCAACTCTTCATCTGAATGCTCAATACTGGCTATGTTAAGCAACGTTGAATTTTCCTTGGCCAGCCCTTGGAATCCAACCCATATCAATGGGGGTATAGTTAATCTTAAGTAGTTTTCTGGCGATAAAATAACTTCCTGGAAAACACTATTTTCGACCCCATTTCTATCATCAAACAAAACAAATTTTACTCGGCCAATCGGTATGATTAAATTTAATTGCATTTGACGGTGCCTTTTCCAGGCTTTAATAACGCCAAACTGGATATTTGAAAAATATGCTTCACCAAAATTTATGAACCCAACTTCGCTCGACTTTAGCGCATGCATGACGTCACCACCTGGAACATTTATAATCCTTAGTGGTGTTAAATTAACGTCTTTAATCATTAAGAGCCCAGTCTATTTGAAGTTTTTCCGCATTATCCACATATGAAAGTATTTGGCTTACGGTGAAATCATGCATGTCGCCGCCAATATTTTGATAATACTCTTTATACCACTCTATAGTTAGTTGGACTGTGCCCTTGAAATCTAAGGTCGGCTTCCATTTCAGGTCAAAAAGTGCTTTATCACAATTGAGCTTCAGTAGTCCTGCTTCATGCACAGCATTGCTATTATTAGAATCATCAATCCAGCGAACTTTGTCCCAGTGTTTTGCCATCTCATCAATCAAGTGACTCACGGAGTGATTTTGATTTGAGTTAGGACCAAAATTATAGGCTTCTCCATTTAAAGCTGGATTAGCAACCAACTCAGCACCAAGAACCAAGTACCCACTAAGAGGTTCCAATACATGTTGCCAGGGTCGTGTAGCTAGAGGGCTTCGAATACTGACTTGCTCATCCATTGACCAAGCATTTACGCAGTCTGGAACAATGCGGTCAAGCGCCCAATCACCGCCCCCAATTACATTTCCTGCCCTAGTAATTCCTATACTCACATTAGGCATTACTTTACCAAAAAATGAATCTGTGTAAGACCTAATAGCAAGCTCAGCCATTCCTTTTGAGGCACTATATGGATCTTTTCCTCCTAGTGAGTCCGTCTCTCTATAACCCCACTTCCACTCAAGATTGTCATAGGCTTTATCACTAGTTATCATTACCGCAACGACTTTTTTTTCAGTGACAGAGCACCGAAGAGCCTCTAAAACTGCAGCTGAGCCTAGGGCGTTAACAGACAATGTTTCAAATGGAGATTCATATGATGGGCGCACCAAAGCCTGAGCCGCTAAATGAAATATAAAGTCGGGTTGCTTCGCCTCGATAATCTTTGAAATACCATTAATGTCCCTGATATCTAGTCGATGGTCTTCAATAAATGCCGGTACATTCGATGCTGAAAAATTCGAGCGAGCAGTAGGAATATCATTAGATATACCAATAACCTTAGCTCCCAGAAGAGTGAGCCAGATCGATAGCCAGCTACCCTTAAACCCCGTATGCCCGGTAATGATGACTGTCTTTCCATCGTAGACTTTATGTAGTTTATTCATTTTAACTCTTCCTCAGGTAACAATGGTATATCACTCTGAGCCTCCAAAGTGATCGTGCTCTAAATCATACTTAACCATTCCAGATACTAACTCTTGAAATGTGACTTTTCTATTCCAACCCAACTCTTTTTCAGCTTTTGAAGGATCACCCCACAAAATTTCGACTTCTGCAGGCCGAAAATAATTTTCGCTAACTTCCACCAAAACACGTTTAGTTTTAACATCAACTCCCTTTTCGTCAACACCAAAGCCTACCCATTTGATCTCAATTCCTACCTCTTTAAACGCTAGTTCGACGAACTCTCGTACGGTATGAGTCTCACCAGTAGCAATTACATAATCTTTCGGTTGATCCTGCTGGAGCATTAGCCACTGTGCGTATACAAAATCTTTAGCATGACCCCAGTCACGCTTAGCATCTAAATTACCGAGCTCTAAAACCTCTTGTTTGCCTTTAAAAATTGCAGCAACTGCCTTAGTAATCTTCTTAGTAACAAAGGTTTCACCTCTCCTAGGAGATTCATGGTTAAACAAAATGCCATTGCAGGCGAATAGGTCATAAGACTCACGATAGTTAACCGTTATCCAGTAGGCATAAAGCTTCGCCGCGCCATAAGGAGACTTGGGGTAAAAGGGAGTGGTTTCGCTTTGCGGCTCAGTCCCTGGAATTCCACCAAATAATTCTGAAGTAGAGGCTTGATAATATTTACATTTATAATCCAGATCCCGCATTGCATCGAGCAGTCGAATCGTACCCAATCCCGAAACATCAGCTGTGTACTCAGGCACATCGAAAGATACAGCAACATGTGATTGCGCACCCAAATTATAAATTTCATCAGGTCTTATTTTGCCGATGAGACGACGAAGATTACTTGAGTCTGTTAAATCACCATGATAAACATGAAGATTAGGGTGAATATCATATAAATGGTCAATTCTTTGAGTTGTGAATACCGATGACCTTCTAATCGTGGCATGCACCTCATAGTCTTTATCTAGCAATAACTCAGCTAAGTAAGAGCCATCCTGACCTGTAATGCCTGTAATAAACGCTTTTTTTTTCATTTCTAATCCTATAGGAAAAACAGATCTCGCTAGCAACATGCAAAGAGCTGATTAAGTTAAAAGTATTTTCTAGTTTATAACTAAAGAATATCGTGTAAAACGGATGATACCTTGCCGGCTTGATCTTGAGAAAGCGCGAGCCCGCTAGGGATATAAAATCCCTTTTTATAGAGTTTTTCACTGTTCGGAAGATTTTGATTTTTAAAAAGACCCATTCTTTTGAAAACCGGTTGTTGATGCATTGGATAGAAAAAGGGCCGAGCTCCAATTCCTTCCGCTGCCAATTTATCAATCATCTCTTGTCCAGTTTTACCATAATCATCCTTTATTGTAATTGCATAAACCCAATAAATATTTTCACAATAACTAGTCGCTTTAATAGGTAAATTTATCATATCTAAGTCACCCAAAAGATCATCATACATCTCACCTATCAATCTTTTCTTGACCACAACTTGCTGAATATTTTCTAATTGAGCAACACCTAATGCAGCTTGCATATTAGTCATTCTGTAATTAAATCCAATCTCATCGTGAACAAATCTATTGGGTCCAAAACAAAGATTTCTCAATTTTTTTGCGGCTTGATCTAAATAAACATCGTTACATAAAACCATACCACCTTCACCGGTCGTAATATGCTTATTCGGGTAAAAGCTTAAAATGCTAATATCCCCGAAACTTCCACATTTTTTGCCTTTATAATCTTGCCCGATCACTTCGGCGGCATCCTCGATTACCTTTAAGTTATTTTTTTTTGCAATGTCTAACAAGGGGTCCATATCTACAGTCAAGCCAAAAATATGCACAGCCATGATGGCTTTAGTTTTTTTGGTGATTACCGCCTCGATGTCACTAACTCTCATATTAAAAGTACTATAGTCACAATCAACAACGACTGGTTTAACTCCCAGTCGCGTCAAAGCTTGAGCACATGAAATTATTGTAAATGACGGCATGATGACCTCATCACCCTCTTTTAATCCCAAAGCAGCAACAGCTATATCTAGGGCAGCAGTGCCGCTCGAGCATGCTGTAGCAAACCTCCTATCTAAGTATGTCGCCATCTGTGATTCAAACATCTTAACAAATGGGCCTTCTGAACTTATCCAGCCGGTGTCAATGCATTCATTTAGATACTTTTTTTCGTTGCCATTCAATACAGGTTCATTGACTAATATCACCTTTCAATCCTCACTTTATGACTATCTACGGGACTAAAACGGGTTTTATCGTTGTCTCCCACATATGGTCCTTGCTTCACTTCAATAATTTCAGAATCTTCAAGCATAACAAATCCATGCCCTCCGTAAGCTAAGAGAACAACATCTCCTGCGTTCAACAGTCGGCTTTGTAAGTAATTCTTATCATTATCATAATAGTCGACACGAACTTTTCCGCTCTTAATTAAAAGCACTTCTTGCGTATCATAGATTTTTCGCTCTACCGCGTTATGAACATGCGGTGGAATAACATAATCTCTCTCTCTTTTCATATAACCAACTTGTTGAGGGAAATCATCAGGAGTTAAAAAACTAATACCCTCGCTCTCGTAACTAGCCCTAATTATAATAGAGAGCATAACACCTTGATGTTCAATTTTTTCTATCATTTACTAGGCTCCTAAATCTTTTATTCTTTTAATCGACCATAGATATCTTCAAACCGAACAATATCATCCTCTCCCAGATAACCACCAGACTGAACTTCGATCAATTTTAGAGGAATTTTACCTGGATTTCTTAATGAATGAATAGACCCAAGCGGAATGTAAGTGGATTCATTCACTAATAGTGGAAAAATCTCTCCATCTCTTGTTACTTCTGCTGAGCCGGCCACAACAATCCAATGCTCAGAGCGGTGATGATGTTTTTGCAAACTTAGTTTTGCACCTGGATTAACAGTTATAAGCTTTACTTGGTAGCCCTCTTCAGCGTTTAAAGAATCATATTTTCCCCATGGACGGAATACTTCACGATTCACATCTATCTCAGTTCGACCTGCATCTTTTAATTGCTGTATGACCAACTTAACTTGATCAACATTATTTCTATCTGCAACTAAAACTGCATCTTTTGTCTCAACCACAATTAAATCATTCACCCCGACTGCTGCAATTAACTTATTTTCAGACCGTAAATAAGAATTTTTTGACTTATATTCTATTACATCTCCGCAAATCACATTACCTGATTTATCTTTTTCGTTAATACCCCATAATGAGGCCCAAGAGCCAACATCGCTCCACGAAGCCTCCATAGGTATTACAATTGCGTTAGAAGTCTTCTCTAGAACTGCATAATCTATAGAATCCGTCGGACAAGATTCGAAGACTTCTTTATTAGGCCGTAAAAAATCGAGATCCGGTGACATCGTCTTAACCGCTTCCGAGCACGCTTGATAGATTTCAGGACTATACAACTCTAACTCTTTAAGATATTGGCTGGCCTTGAATAAGAAAATTCCACTATTCCAATAGTAACTACCACTGTTAATATAATCCTGGGCTTTATCTAAACTTGGTTTTTCTACAAAATCTAAAACAGCAAACCCTCCACCTACAGACTCACCACGATGGATATATCCATAACCCGTATGAGCCTCGGTCGGAACAATACCGAGGGTCACTAATTTTCCATCCTCGGCAGAAGGAAGCGCGTGAGTTATAGCAGTAACAAATGCCTCCTCATTCTTTATAATGTGATCTGCGGGAAGAACTAGTAAAATACTATTCGGGTCGACTGAAAGAGCAGCTAAGGCTAGGGCCGGAGCAGTATTACGGGCAGCTGGCTCTAGAATTATAGTACCCATTTTTCCAATCTCTCTTAACTGCTCTGCAACGAAAAATCTATGCTCTTCATTGCAAATTGTTATTACTTCGCTATCAGTCAACCCAGATAGTCTTAGCAGCGTTGATTGAAGCATTGAGTGAGCTCCAGCCAGTGATAAAAACTGCTTCGGATGAGAGGATCTAGATAACGGCCACAAACGAGTGCCGCTGCCTCCCGCTAGTATTACTGGACATATATTCATAAAATTTTACTCTTTCTATTAACTCTAGTCATCTTGAGTTAGATTTTTCATAAGGAATCTCATGACTCCAGACACATAAACTACCTGAGGCAGAAACTAGAAAACAATAACTCTTTGCTAAAAGCTCGAGTTTGTAGATATCTAATTATCCCCAAAAACATCTCGGCTAAAGACTTTGCTATTCACGTCAGATAAGCTTTCACAAAATCTATTAGTGATTATCAAGTTGCACTTGTCTTTGAAAATACCAAGATCTGGTATAACTTCGCACTCTAAAAACTCATCACTGGTAACACTAGGCTCATACAGAAGAACCTTTACGCCTGCTGCTTTAACCCTTTCAATAACACCTATGATCGCCGAGGATCTAAAATTATCGCTGCCTTCTTTCATAGCAAGACGATAAAAGCCAACGATTCTAGACTCAGCTTTTAAAATCTCATCTGCGATAAAGTCTTTGCGTGTTTCATTTGAAGAAATAATTGCTTCGATTAAGGTTTGAGGTGTATTTCTATAATTAGCTAGTAACTGCTTTGTGTCTTTCGGAAGACAGTAGCCACCATAACCGAACGAAGGATTGTTGTACCCTTTGCCAATACGCTTATCAAGACACATGCCTTCAATAATATTTTTAGCATTTAAATTATGCATCAAGGCATAGGAATCCAGCTCATTAAAAAAAGCCACTCTCATTGCGAGAAACGTATTTGAAAACAACTTTACTGCCTCAGCTTCTGTAGAATCCACAAAGAGAGTTTCGATATTATTTTTTTTGGCTCCTGCTTGTAAAAGTTCAGCAAATTTCTGCCCTCTTTCACAGTGACTTCCTATAATGATTCTCGATGGGTAGAGGTTATCATTCAGAGCCTGTCCTTCTCGCAAAAATTCAGGAGAAAAAATAACTCTGCTAGTCCCGAATTTTTTTTGCAGCAGTAGCGTGTGTCCAACTGGAATAGTGGATTTTATTACCACCAAGGCATGCTCGTTGAAATGGAGGGCATCTTCAACAACAGAGTCCACCGAAGATGTATCAAAGTAGCCAGTATTTAGGTCATAATCAGTGGGCGTCGCGACTACAATAAAACTCGCATTTTTATATGCTATCTTCGCATCCAATGTAGCCTTTAACGTGAGTTGCTTGCTAGTTAAGAATGACTCTATATCCTTGTCTGATACGGTCGACTGTCTTTTATTAATACTCTCCACTCTTGAAGAATCAATATCAAGCATAACTACATCGTTATTTTGGGCAAGTAGAACTGACAACGACAGACCGACGTACCCTGATCCAACAACAGTAACGCTATGTCGTTCAACCACAACATGAGCTCCTAATTTTTTTTTGTTTTTAATGATCTTTTACTCAACAGGTAATGGGAGGCTCTGAGCTAGCAACTCAGTAACTAACTCTCAAATTAGATTTAAACCATGCCCTCGAGATAGTTGGACATAACAACAAAGCTCCAGCGCCTTGAACTTGTAACATTAGGGCCACGAAGACACTCAACATCCTTCCAATTATCATAGTCATCCAATTTATTGATAAAATGACCTAACGGAACATTAAAACCAGTCTTAGCGCGACTTTTAAGAATATGCCTAACTGGAGCTGAACAACTATTTAGTAGCAGTTCTTTGTCAGAAGATTTTTGCTTAGTTAAGGCAAGAGGGGCTACTGCCTTTAGAAAATGTGAATCCACGAAGGGAGTTCTTACTTCGAGCGAATGGCTCATTGAAGCCCAATCCATATCACGCAAGAGTTGATTTTTCATATACATTGAGGATTCGAGTATGGAAACATTAGCATGCGAATGTTTGCTTTCGGCATCAAGACAGTCGCTAACCAGTCTTAGTGGCTGCAACATCTCTAAACCCTCTCGAGCCTCGTCGACGCCCATTATTTGACCTAATTCTTCAGGTAAAAAAAGCCCTCTCTGCAATAAGTACGCACCAGAATACGTAGCACCGTATTGAGCTAACCCCTGTAATTTTGGACTAATTGACCGACTTTTCCCCAATCCCTTAACACCAAAAGATAAAAACCTACTAAGATAATTATCCTCTTTAAATAATTGCATACACTTAATAATGAATGGCATTCTAGAGAAACTAGGATAACCACCAAAAATCTCATCTCCCCCAACTCCAGACAATGCTACCTTCCAACCAAGGTCAGAGGCAGCTTTAGCCACAAAATAGGAATTTACACCATCAATACTAGGCTGATCCATTGCATCTAAGAATAGACCCATTCCAGAATCAAATTCATCAAAAGAGAATAAGTGTTCGGAGTGGTTTCCCCCATGTTTTTCGGCAATTTTTCGAGCAAGCAATGATTCATCTATGGGAGTACCCTGATGTTCTGCCGAGGACATAGTTAAGGTCTGTAAAGCTGATACTGAGCCTCGATTAGCAAAATCAACGATAACGTTTGAATCAATACCTGACGAGAGAAAAGCGCCTACTGAAACATCCGATACTAAATGGTGATCGACTGTATCCTTGACTGCCTTAGTGATAATTTCTGCAGCTTCTGTTTTGCCATATTGATAAGTACTTCTAGCGGCTTCGGAAAACGTTTTTGCGACCGAAAAGTATGTTACCGCCTCACACTGACCATCTCGGCCAATCCACTTATATGATCCTGCAGGTAAAGCTTTTATATCCTTATACATTGTCAGTGGCTCAGGGACACTACCAAAAATATAGAACCCTGCTTGAGCTGCCAAATCCACTTCATTAGATATAGCGCCTCCTGCAACTAAGGCTTTTACTTGTGATGCGGCCCTAAATACTGACCCATCATCTGAGTAGTACAACGGCTTTATACCAAAAGGATCGCGCGCTATTAGCATGGCATCCAGTTTAGAATCCCAGATAGCAAATGAAAACATTCCCCTCAATGCTGAAAGCATATCTACCCCATCTGCCTCATAAAGACGCAGCAATACCTCGGTGTCAGAGTCTGAGCTGAATGTATAACCTCTTTCCATTAGCTCAGTTTTGATTGAGCTATAATTATAAATTTCTCCATTGAAAGTTATTACGATACTGCCGCTTCCATTAGTAATCTGCATTGGTTGTGCAGCATTGTCAGATAAATCAATAATCGATAATCTTTGATGCCCAAGACCAACGCGACCATTAACGGAAATCCATTCACCCCCTCCATCAGGGCCTCGAGAAAACATATGTTTTCGAGTGCGGCTCAATTCAAGGCGGTCAACACCCTGACTTGAACCGTTATAGCTGAATAAGAGATTTATTCCACACATATAAGATCTAGAATTCCTTTGAACAAATGATTAATGATTAAAACTATTGATTTATTGGATAATAATCGGTTTTACAAAAAATACACATGAAGCACTTGGCATTAATATCAAGCAGAGCGATAGATATAGCTAGAGCCTATGATAAAAACCTTATATGCCTGATTTTTGATAATAGCCTTTATCGAAAGTTAGCTAATTTTCTATTTAAGAATTAAAAACCTAAAAGATTAGGAGGTTTTTTCACTAAAAAAATAGTGTCTTATAAGCACTAATAAAATACTTAGCATCCCGCCCAATAGTGCGCTTAAGATACAAATGAAAGCCCTTTGGGGACTTGATTTTTTTTCCATTACCGCAGGAGGGTCAATGTAATCAAAAACATAATATTGATTGGCTTCAGTTAGGGTTAACTTTTTAGTTTCTTCTTGCAGGAGTTCAGCTAAGACTTGTTTAATTTCTGATAAAACAGTCATTGAGATTTGTTGATTAAGATAGCTAACGGCCTTTTCTGATTCTGATTTATCTTTTTGTCTATAAAAACTATTAACTTCATTAACAACCAACTCAGCCCATTGCTTCGCTACAAATGGTGATTGATGTTTGATTGATAGAGTGCTAAAACCTGATTTTTTATCTTCACTGAAGCTTAAGTGTTTTGATTTAAATACTGCAAAGCTTTCTTGAGCGCTTGGTATTTGTTGCATTGGATAGGAAGAGTCTCTAACCCAAGTATTGGTGTTCTTATTATAAATCATCTCATCATAATCGATTGTATTTGTCTCATGATTCCAAGACTTAACGGCCATTAGATCTGGCAGATAGATATTTGTCAGTATGCTGTTTTCGAAAAAACTTAGAGAGCTAATCTTTTTTATTGCTTTTACAGAATTACCCTCATCCCCACCAGAAGGAAGGCTTATCCCAGCAAGCCCTGCAAGGCTACTATAACCACCAAGAGCTCCAGAAATACCACTAGATGATTTAACGGGAGCTAGTAAAGTTTTAGATTCATATATATTAGGCAACTGGAGGCTGTAAATAACTCCAATAATCGATAAAAAAGCTGTCACGGAAACAATAATCCATTTTCCTTCTAATAGAACGTAAAAAAGTTCTCGAAGATCTATTTCATCATCGAAGTCGTTGGTATGTTTGTTGCTATGAAATTCTTGCATAAAAAGTTATGTATTGATGTATGAGTTAAGTTTATCGTATTCTTGTCTCTTTATGATAATAAATTGCTTCGTTATAACTGTTTTTTCTTTAATACCCTTCGGTGTTAAAATATATGCATAATTTATTTTTTGGGTTGAATTATTAAAGTTATTTATTTTAATAAATCCAATATCCACCAATGCCTTGAGACAATAATTCACCTTTCCTATGCTGAAGCCGGTGCTTTGAGCTAGTAGCCTTTGAGATGCTCCGCAATCTTTTTCAATAACCTGCATAAGATCTAATTGATCTTCTGTAATACTTTGGTTTTTTATCATGAGATTAATAGTTTTTTAATTTTTTAGTAGTGATATATGCATCAAAAAATAATTAGACTACATAGCTACCGCACGGATTAATAATTAAAATGATTTTTAATTAAGCACCGTTCAACTTATGAACAATTATAATTAAGATGCCTCTCTAAAGCAATTATTTTAAAAGATAATATCTTTTTCTAAGATAGTAACTCTTCTCATAGAGCCAAGAAAAGAAAGAAGGACGCCAACTCGTTTTTTAGAAGGAAGTGAACAAATTTTTACCATACTTCCTTTAAAAGAGCCATTTGCAATAATGACATCTTGACCTATTTGTATTTGTGAGGTTATTGGATCTATTTTTGACGTTTCTTCTGCCATTTGCATGCTTTCAATGTCTTCATCAGGGATGCAGGAGATATTATCTCCAAATTTTATAATATTTTTTATGCCCATTGTGTATTTAAGAGCTGAGTAATTCTCAAAACCAGTATTAACAAAAATGTAGCCGGGAAAAAGCACTTCCTCTTTGGGGTTAGAATTAATCTTTTTTATTGTTATTTTTGGTAAATAAAAGTCAAATTTTTGGTTTAATAGATTGCTTTCTATTCTTTTAACTTCGTTAATTTTATATAAGGCGATAAGCCATTTTTTTTTCATATTACTGCGTGGTACCCGAGGCCGGACTTGAACCGGCACGATATTTCTATCGAGGGATTTTAAGTCCCTTGTGTCTACCAATTCCACCACTCGGGCATATTAATTGGT
>MDTF01018925.1_pt1 | contig 36120 bp, 35 predicted proteins | sample 811191 | NCBI WGS metagenome assembly MDTF01 (sample SAMN05326649, study PRJNA326480) | marine metagenome | isolation source: seawater | place: Southern Ocean | collected 2011 | reverse complement strand
TTAACCCTGCCACAGTTAACTCCCAGCCCTAACAAAAAGAACCCCATAATATTAAGAGGCTCAACGTCATCATATAGATGCTAAACAAGTGACCGTATATAGAAAACGAAGTGCATCTTCGACTTTCTAATATTTATTTTTTAATGACCTGATAATGTCAGAATACCGCATCATAAATCATATTCATAGATGTATATTAACCTTATTGAAAAACACTGAAAAAGCACCAAAATGAATTTTTTTTATAGATTTTATTATTCTAATTAATTAGTTACAATTTACTAGCGTTTGTATCGCATTTAATAACGGTCAATAAAAGAGCGATAGAAAATTCAGTTTCGCATTACAAAGTCTATTAATAGTTAAACAATCTCTACCTTTGCGCGCAACAGTCGTTGCTCGAATAAATCAATCAAACAGCCATTTCTTTCCCTGCTAACAAAGCGGTAGACTGTTCAGAACAATATTAGTCACTGAATGGGTCCTTACAAAGATGCAATTATGGCGGCACAATTTTCTCACCCGCAATAAGTTAGGTAGCGCCTATCTCTCTCGAGCGAACCAGTGGTTTGACCCCTTAATAAAAACTTGCGCGCCCTCGTCAATAACGACCGGGAAAGCGTTTGTTTTCGGTATCAATGGTACCCAAGGCTCTGGGAAATCGACTTTGGCCGACTATCTGTGCGAGCTAGTCAAGGCACGGTTGGGATTGACTGCCGTCGCATTATCGCTAGATGATTTTTATTTAACCCAACAGCAGCGTCAACAACTTGCCGCACAAGTTCATCCGCTTCTGGCGACCCGCGGCGTGCCGGGAACCCATGATGTGCCGCTGGCCATACGGACACTAGATCAACTCTCTAGCGGGCATGGCGAACTTCAACTACCTCGCTTTGACAAGAGCAATGACGACCGTGTTACGTGCCAACAACTCACTACGATCGTCGCTCCCGTCGATGTGATCATACTCGAAGGTTGGTGCCTCGGCGCACGGCCACAATCTGCGATTGAACTGCAGTCGCCGATCAATCGACTAGAGCGCGACCAGGACGCCGCCGGGATCTGGCGCGCTTATGTCAACAACGCGTTAGCCGAACACTATCAAGAATTATTTAAGCGCATTGATAGCTGGATTATGTTGCGTGCACCGTCGTTCAAACAGGTCTATCAGTGGCGCTTAGAGCAAGAGGTCAAACTCGCCGATACGCTAAACGAGAGTGATAAGCGAAACGCTTCCAACATCATGAATAAAAAACAAATAGGTAATTTTATTTTGCATTATCAACGGATAACTGAGGTTCTATTGCGCGATCTTCCAGCCTCCGTCGATCATCTTTTTCAGCTCGACGAAGCACGTGAGATTACAGAGTATCGAGCGCAGCAGCCAAATCGTTAATAATATCATCGAGCGTTTCAATACCCACAGAGAGCCTCACAAGGCCATCGACAATACCAATTTCTTGACGCACCGATCGCGGCACCGAGGCATGGGTCATAATCGCCGGATGCTCGATTAGACTCTCGACACCACCGAGACTTTCGGCCAGAGCAAAGATCTGGGTTCGCTCGAGTAATTGCCTTGCAGACTCCAGGCCACCGCGAACAACCACGCTGATCATTCCGCCAAATCCAGCCATCTGACGACCTGCCAACGGGTGTTGCGGATGGCTCTCGAGCCCCGGGTAGTAGACCCGCTCAATCCCCTTATGCTCTTCAAGAAACTCTGCCACACGTTGAGCATTTAGGCAGTGGCGCTGCATACGCAACGGTAACGTCTTTAAACTCCTGAGCACCAAAAAACTATCAAATGGACTCATAATCGGGCCGATGGCATTCGACAAGTAGGCCATCGCCTCAGCCAAGTCTTGCCGTTGACGAGCGCATACCACCATGCCGCCGACGACATCAGAATGACCGTTAAGATACTTGGTCGCGGAGTGCACCACCAGATCAAATCCGAACGCCAATGGCTGTTGAACGAATGGCGAACAAAAGGTGTTATCGCACACTGCAATCAAGTTATGTCGCTTCGCAAACGTGGCTACCGCCGCTAGATCGACCAACTTTAACAGTGGGTTGGTAGGTGTCTCTACCCAAATCATCTTCGTATTAGGCTGTAATGATGCCTCTAATTGACCGCTATCGCTGAGATCGGCAAAGCTAAATTCTAGGCCCGCCGACCGCTTCCTAACGTTTTCGAACAACCGATAGGTCCCGCCGTAAAGATCATCCATGGCGATCACATGATCACCGGCATCGAGGATTTCCAAAACCGTCGCAATCGCCGACATACCGGAGGCAAAAGCCAGTCCCGTTCCGCCACCCTCTAGATCGGCAATACACACCTCGAGAGCTTGACGCGTCGGGTTGTGGCTTCTCGAGTACTCAAAGCCCTGGTGCACGCCGGGGCTCTCCTGTACATAGGTTGAGGTCGCATAAATCGGCATCATAATGGCACCGGTGCTCGGATCAGGGCTTTGGCCGGCGTGAATGGCACGGGTTTCAAACCCTTCGAGATCAATCTTGCTGGTCATAAAATACTCTCAATATCTAGTCTACAAACTACCGCTGGGACAATCAAACCGTTCTCACTCGATGTCTCTCTAGAAACCTCTGCGCGACCTATTCTGGCGGTACTAAATACGCGGCCAAAGTATCCATTAAGACGGACCCAACATCGAACGATTAACCGAAACGCTGATTAAACGCATATCGGTGTTCGTATCCCTTAACCGCTAGATAACTGCAAAGTCCCGAGGGCGAAAAAGCCTGCGCTGTTCTGCGATATAAAATAAATGGTCCAAATGGCTCGCCGTGCCGAAACGCTTCGCCGAGCTTAAACGGCGGCGAATTTCTCGAAGGTAGCGGTCACCAATCGCTCGATCGCGGTTAACGCATCCTCATCATCCCATTCGGGCCCGCAATAGCCGATACTCGGAGCGTACTCCTGGCCCCCGATATCATAGCTCTCAACCCGATCGAGATAGGCAGGATACTCGTGCTCTATTACCGGCAGATGCTCAACCCGATTCATCAAGAAAATAACCTCTGCGGCGGCGCAGTCGCGGTCCGATAGCGCTTGATTTGTGGGTCCAATCAAACAAAACGGAATATTCTTTGCCAACATCCGATCATAGGTCGGTTTGGCGAGAGGAATACGGCGTGTAAATATCTCGCCCTGCCGATAGTCCTCGGTCGGTTGCACCGCAATACCGCGACTGAAAGCTCGAAGGTCGTGACGCTCGTGGGTGATAGATAAGTAATTGAACCAAGCCTCGGCGTATCGGCTACGGTATAAATTCCCCGAACAAACAAAGCAAATTTGCTTAACCGGTACCTCAATATGCGTACTGATCACACCGTCGAGTCCGGTTGCCCTTGCCACTGCAGTTGACGCGCCACCGGACGCCAGTCCTGAGTTACGGAAATAAACGCGCCGACTAGGCCATTACTTATCGAAATCACTGATCACCCTGAGCAATTGTCGGCAAGTGATCTGCCCGACCAAACGACCCTGATCAACTACCGGTCGGCGACGATGGCCGTGTTTGAGCATATCCTCTGCAACGCTCACCAAGTCGTCTCGAATATCGCAACTAATCACTGCAGTGGTCATATATTCACAGACCTGCCCCGTATTGGCAGCGGCATTATAAATACCACCGAGTATCGCTCGCAGACAATCCATCTCCGACAACACGCCAACCAACACACGATCATCATCGACCACGCAAACGCCGGAGATACGATGTTCAACAATACTGTCAATTGCTCGAAAAAGGTCATCAGTGGCGGACACCGTGGCTGGGTTGGGCAACATATAATCACTCAAATCGACCGAACGAACCATATCTAACACCCTTACTCTTATTGTTAAGTTTTTCGTGCCACCCAACTAACCAAAAGCGTGCCGTAACACAATGGTTTCTATTCGGTCTGGCCCGGTAGAGACAATATCGATGGGCGCACCAACCAACGTTTCAATACGATCGATATAGGCGCGTGCATTGGCCGGCAAATCGTCGAGACGCTGCGCACCGACCGTCACCTCAGACCAACCGGGTAGGGTTTGGTATTCAGGCACAATATGCTCATAGTCATCGGCATGCTGCGGAATACCCGCCGGACGGCCATCTGTATAACGATAGCCGGTGCAAATATTCACCGATTCAAGACCGTCTAATACGTCTAACTTGGTTAGGCAAATACCCGACATGCTGTTAATCCGCACCGCCTGACGCAATGCAACTGCGTCGAACCAGCCGCAACGACGCTCACGTCCAGTGGTAGTGCCAAACTCATGCCCCTTATCACCGAGGTATTTGCCCACCTCGCAGGTCAATTCGGTTGGAAACGGCCCGGAACCCACCCGCGTGGTATAGGCCTTGGTGATACCGAGTACATAGTCTAGGTATAACGGACCAAAACCGGTCCCAGAGGCAGCCGCCCCTGCGGTGGTATTGGAAGACGTCACAAAGGGATAGGTACCGTGATCGATGTCCAGTAAACTCCCCTGAGCACCTTCAAACAGAATATTTTCACCGGCTTCACGGCGATCGTGTAGCAGACCAGTAACATCGCACATCATCGGCAGTAACTGTTCGGCCCAACCAGCGGCAGCATCAATAATCTCAGCGTAATCAACGCCCGGTGCTTGGTAGTAATTGCACAGCGCAAAATTATGGTAATCGACTATTTCGCGCAATTTATCGGCGAAGCGTGGCATATTTTGCAAATCGCCGGTACGCAGACCTCGGCGAGCAATTTTATCCTCATAAGCCGGACCGATACCGCGGCCTGTGGTGCCAATTTTACTGTTCCCGCGGGCCGATTCACGCGCCACGTCGAGGGCGATGTGATAGTCCAAAATGAGCGGGCAATTGGCCGATATATGCAGGCGATCTCGCACCTCGACACCGCGTCCCTCGAGCATGGCGATCTCCCGTAATAAGGCATCCGAAGACAACACCACACCATTGCCAATCACGCAGCTCACGTTGGGGCGTAGAATACCCGAGGGAATCAGATGCAGTGCGGTTTTCTCACCGTCGATCACCAACGTATGGCCCGCGTTGTGTCCCCCCTGAAAACGCACCACCACCGAGGCTCTATCAGTGAGTAAATCGACGATCTTACCCTTACCTTCGTCACCCCACTGAGAGCCCAAAATAACAACACTTTTACCCATAAAATGCTTACTCACCCATAAGCCTCGCACGCGAGACACAGCTATAATAAATGTTTAACGACCCACCCATCGGGCCCTTTGACTAGTTGCCGATCACAGTTTAATTCCTGCAAGTTCTTCAGTTGATCCGAAAAAATCCTTACGACGCGCTCGCCGCTGTCACGTAACCTTTCGACTTTGACCCACAATTGCGCGTCGTTGTCGGCAGTGAAGCAAATACCCGCGCCCGACTCACAATCAATCGAACCAAGATTGACCAGCGCCTTCAAGTCGAAGGCAAACCCAGTCGCCGGCCGAGCGCGACCGAACACTTCGCCAATGTGGTCGTAACGCCCGCCATTTCCCAGCGCCTTGCCATGCCCTTTAACGTAACCGGAAAATACTAATCCAGTATGGTAGTGATACCCTGGCATTTCGCCCAAATCGAAGTATAGCGCGACATCCTCATCGGCAACTTCGGCAGCAACCGAACGCAACTGTTGAATCGCGGCGATCACCTTGGCTGGCGCATCGGCAAGTTCACGCTGCGCACGATCCAACACCTCAACCCCACCAATCAGGTTCGGCAGCAGCAGCAACCAGCTAGCCAACTTCAGATCGCCGATGTTTTGATCGACCCAGCCTTCTATTTCGTCCACCGCTTTACGTTGTAAAAGAGCACTAAACTGACTGGCTTGGTCTTCGCTGAGGCACGCCTCGTCGAGCAGACCTCGACAGATATCAACGTGACCAAGATCGAGACACACCGCATTCACACCCGCGACCTGTAAGCTTCTTAAAAACAGCGAAATAACCTCGATATCAGCCTCAACAGAGGCTTCACCGAAGAGTTCGATACCGATTGAGATAGGCGTTCGCGACGATAGTGGGTCACGCGCGCGCGTGTGCAAGACGGTACCGGCATAACAGAGTCGACTCGGACCCTCCATTGCCAAGCTATGTGCGTCAATTCTGGCCGTCTGAGGAGTGATGTCGGCGCGCACCCCCATCATCCGACCACTGCTTTGATCGGTAAGCCTAAAGGTCAGCAGATCCAAATCTGCGCCGGCGGCGCTAAGCAGTGAATCGGTAAACTCGAGCATCGGTGGTATGACCAAGTCATAACCCCACGAATGGTACAAATCGAGCAGTCGGCGCCGATTATACTCAATCAAACGTGCTCTACCCGGCAGCACTTCCTCCACGCCATCGGGTAGTATCCAACGATTTACTCCTGCCATAGTCGCCTCAGGCCGCGCTCTAATCGATCAACGCATTAATAGTAATATGCCACAACCCACGAGCATACAGGTTAAGCCGAGGGCGCGCATATGCCGCGTCTCTAAAGCGACCATAGTCTCGAGTATCCGCAGCCACCGATCCGGCATCAAAAACGGCATAATACCCTCAAAAACCAACATTAACGCCAGCGCTCTCGATAGGTCTTCAAGCATGTTCGTATGTACCTTAAATTGACAAAAAAAAGCCGGGGCTTCCCGGCTTTTAAGTTTATCAAAATCACTCAGCTGTGACACGACAATTTACGCTTCGACGCCAATCGCAACCGATCTTGAGATCAGGTTCCATTCTGATTTTTGAGGTATTTGAAAAAATCGCTGTTGGGTTCGACCAGCAAGATATCGCCCTTGTTAGAAAACGCCGACTTGTAAGCATTGAGGCTACGAATGAATGCGTAAAACTCTTTGTCCCGACTGAAGGCCTCGGCATAGATTGAAGCCGCTTCTGCATCGCCTTGCCCGCGTAATTGCTCCGCATCGCGATAGGCATTTGCCATTTCGATGGTTCGTTCACGGTCGGCTGATGCGCGAATTTTCTCAGACCTCTCCTTACCCGTGGAGCGTATTTCAGTCGCTTCTTTAGTCCTTTCCGCAGTCATTCGCCGATACACTTGGCTACTGAGTTCAGGGGGTAGATCGATGCGCTTAACCCGCACGTCAACAACCTCGATACCTAGCTCCTGCAACACCGTTTCATTTAGAGCAGCGGTGATATTGCGCATCAGCAACTCTCGCTCACCCGACACCACCTCCTTCAGCGTGCGATTGCCAAACTGATTGCGCAATCCGGTATTAACACGATTTGCCAGCCGGTTTTGCGCCACCGATTCTACACCACCGGTGGACGTGTAGTAGGTGTCGACATCCTGTATCCGCCACTTGGCATAGGAATCAACGATCAGACGCTTTTTCTCTATGGTGAAAAAGCTTGCCGGTTGGGCGTCGACCGTCAAGATTCGTCCATCGAATACCCTGACGTCTTCGGCCAACGGTATTTTTACGTGAAGCCCGGGCAGGAGGTCGGCATCCACCAACTTACCAAAGCGCAGCTTAACGCCGCGCTCGAACTCGCTGATAACAAACACGCTGTTGGCAAGGACCACCACTATCGCGATCACCAAAGCCACTAATTTAATCAACTTATTCATCGTCGTCCCTCCCCCTGCCGTCCACTAGTGCGCTGTATGCGTTCCAACACCTGATCGACTACGCGATCGACATCGAGATCACTCAAATTACCACCACGACGAACCGTCTCCTGGCTCTGCGTGATCTTGTCGAGCGGCAAATAGAGCATATTATTACTGCCCTCAGTGTCGAGTAAGATCTTCGTACTATTAGTCATGACACCTTCGAGGGCATCTAGATAGAGCCGCTCTCGAGTGACCACAGGGGCTTTTATATACTCGCTATGAAGTGCCAAAAAGCGCTGTGTTTCACCTTCGGCCTTTGACACAACCTGTGATTTATAACCCTCGGCCTCCTCGCGAAGTCGCTGCGCCTCACCTCGAGCCTTCGGAATGACCCCGTTGGAGTAGGCCTGGGCATCACTGACATAGCGCTCGAGATCTTCGCGCGCGGCGATGACATCGTCGTAGGCCTCTTGCACCGGCGTAGGTGGGCGGGCCTGCTCAATGTTAATTTTCACCACGTTGATACCGCTATCGTAAACATTTAGGTAGTCCTGCAGTTTTTGAGCGGTCGCCACGGCGATTTGTTCGCGCCCGGTGGAGATAACATCATCTAACCCAGAACTACCAACGACGTGACGCAAGGCACTATCAGTTGCCTGTTGCAAGGTGATTTCTGGATCTTTGATGTTCAGCACAAACGCCTTAGCATCGGCAATGTTGTATTGCACGGTAAGCGACAGTTCGACAATATTTTCGTCCTTTGTCAACATCTCTCCGCGCGCCGAATACTGCCGCTCCTCGGTCACTCGCACTGGGATGACTCGATCGATAATACGCGGATTCCAATGTAAACCGGGTCCCTCCGTCGAGGCATACTTACCCAACCGCAACACCACAGCCTGTTCTTTTTCGTCGACTTGATAGGCTCCCGACATCGCCCACAACACTGTGATGGCGACCAACGCCGCCGAAAAAAGCGGACGGCTGCCTGCACCACCGCCGGGTTGCCCTGAGCCACCGCCTCCGGAGCCAAAACCGGCAAATTTCTGCTTTAGTTGGCGCAGAGCTTCATCTATATCTGGCGGCGCATCGCCACCTCGATTACCGCCCCATGGATCCTTGCCACCACCCTGCTCGTTCCATGCCATAGTCGTCTCCAGTCAATTGATAAATTATGCGCAGACCATTGTGGCCTGCGATTTAGCCTTTTCAAACACTCTTTTATGCGTCCACCGTCACCGCTTCGATGGTTGTACCAAACTTCTTGAGCACGCGAGCGCGAGCCACTGGATCGATGCGCAGGTCTAATACCATGTCGCCGTTCAATCCCTCTTTCTCAGCCGTTACAGCACCCAAATTATAGAGTGCTGCGCGCAATGAAGCGAGTCCCGAATGCAACGATAGTTGGCAGTCGATCAGGCCGCCTGGCAAAAGTTCCACAACCGCGTCGAGCAACTCGGGCAAACCAACTCCAGTTGCAGCCGACATCCACACCGCCACTGGCCGACCTTCAGCGTCCCGCTCGACGCGCGCTTGCAACGTGTCGACCAGATCAATTTTGTTGTACACCATTAGCGTCGGCAAGTCCCTAGCGCCGATTTCCGTCAGCACCTCATTTACCCGCTGGATGTTCACATCGCGCTCAGCAGCAGCCGAATCGACTACGTGAATCAGTAATTGGGCATTCAACGCCTCTTCCAAAGTCGCTCGAAAGGCATCCACTAACCGATGAGGTAGGTGGCTGATAAAGCCCACCGTATCGGCAAAAACAATCGTTTCACCCCCCGCCATTTGTACCCTGCGCATCGTCGGGTCGAGCGTAGCAAAGAGTTGATCGGCGACCAATACCTCGGCGTGCGTCAGGCAATTAAAAAGCGAGGATTTCCCTGCGTTAGTATAACCTACAAGCGACACCGTGGGCACCTCAGCTCTAATCCTCGAGCGCCGACCCTGCTGACGCTGAAGACGAACTTTAACCAGACGCTTTTGGATCGATTTAACTCGCGCGCGGACCAGTCTCCGATCAGATTCTAATTGCGTCTCCCCGGGGCCGCGCATGCCAATGCCACCCTTTTGGCGTTCCAGGTGCGTCCAACCTCGCACCAAACGCGACGACAGATGCTCTAGCTGCGCTAGCTCTACCTGTAACTTTCCTTCATGAGTTCGCGCACGCTGAGCAAAAATATCTAAAATTAAATCGGTACGGTCGAGCACCCTGCAACACAAAACTTCCTCTAGGTTACGTTTTTGGCTCGGCGTTAGATTGTGATTGAATATAACTAGTTCGGCCCCATGACCGGCAACTGACGCAACGATCTCCTCGACTTTGCCGCTGCCGGCGAAAAACTTAACATCTGGGGCCCGTCTAGAGCCGGTGATCAATTCCATCGGGATGCCGCCCGCTGAAATCACCAGCTCCTCAAATTCACGGACATCTTCGGGAGCACGCTCACTGCGTAAAACGAGATGCACCAAGACCGCCCTCTCACCCGACGACGGACGCTCAAAAAACAGCGACACCCTGGCTTAGTAGTCGTCGTCGTCGGCGAAATTGCCCTCGTTGCCGACATCGTAGCGAGCATCTTGAGGAATGACAGACACAGCCGAATTAACCACCGGCAACTTCACTGGCCGCGATGGCACAACAGTGGAAATTGCATGCTTGTAGACCATTTGGCTAACGGTATTTTTTAACAGTACGACAAATTGATCAAACGATTCTACCTGCCCCTGCAATTTAATGCCGTTGACAAGAAATATTGAAACTGGGATTCTTTCCTTACGCAAAACGTTAAGAAAAGGGTCTTGTAAATTATGGCCCTTTGACATTGTTACATCTCCTATAGATTAGAGGGTGCTGCCGATAGCTTCCAGCAGAAATAAGACTTGGCCTGGAGTGGGATTGCGACGCACTCACTAATAGACTAGTCCACTTTTAGAGAGTTGGGGGTTGTAAGTAGCTTTTTCAAGCACTTTTCGGCTATTTTTTTTACTTCGAACATCTTCGAGCCATCATCGACGGGCAGCAGTTGCAGGTCAGACCAACGCCGCATCCATGTCAATTGGCGCTTTGCCAACTGCCGCGTGGCAATAATGCCCCTCTCGACGGCCTCAGCTTCAGAACCACAATTTTTTATGCAATCCCATAGTTGCCGGTAGCCTACAGAGCGTATCGAAGGTAACTCGCTATGCAAATCGCCGCGCCCATACAACGCTTGCACCTCGGCGTAGAGTCCGCGCGCCATCATCGACAAAAAACGCGCCTCTATTCGCCGATGCAACAACCCACGTTCGCTCGGCCACAAGCCAAACTGATGAACCCGATAATCCGCTGCCAAACCGCGACCGGCAGCAGTTTTATGGAACGATGACAGCGGTTGGCCGGTTATCTCAAAAACCTCGAGTGCCCGTTGAATACGCTGCCCCTGATGCGGATGTAAACCCTTCGCCGACAGCGGATCCACCTCCTGAAGTTGTCGATAGAGGCTCTCGATACCCTCGGCATCAACCCGCGCTTTAAGCCTTGACCGGAGGGCCATGTCGGCCTCCGGAAGTTCGGTAAGACCCGATAGCAGCACGTGAAAATACATCATACTGCCGCCCACCAATAATGGGATCTTGCCTCGATTTACGATATCAACGATCGCACCTCGCGCATCATCGACAAACTTTGCCGCCGAATAAATTTCGCTAGGATCGGCGATGTTGATCAACCAGTGAGGCACTGAATTCAGCACATCGACGCTCGGTTTCGCCGATCCAATATCCATCTGGCGATATACTTGCGCCGAATCGACGCTGATAATCTCAACCGGTAAGCGCTCGGCAATACGCAGCGCAACATCGGTCTTACCGCTCGCGGTGGGACCCAGCAATAATATAACGGAGGGCAGCGACTGGTGCTGAGCACAACCCACCAAGTCGACCACCTAACGCCCCCGAAGGAAGAGTTTGTCTAGATCACCGAGAGTAAACTCGGCCCAGGTGGGTCGACCATGATTGCATTGGCCACTGTGCTCGGTGCGCTCCATATCCCGAAGCAACGCATTCATTTCTGGAATGCTCAACTTCCGATTAGCGCGAACCGAACCGTGGCATGCCATGGTCGATAATATGTCGTTAATGTGCTCGCGAATTCGATCGGTAGTGCCATGTTCCAAGAGATCGGCAAGCACGTCGCGGAGTAATTTTTCGACCTCCGAACCCCTTAAAATGGCCGGTATTTCACGCACAATTACACTTTCAGTCGCGACACGTTGCACGCTGAAACCGAGCGCTGTAAACACCTCACTGCACTGCTCGGCGATATCCGCCTCGCGCTCGCTGACTGCGAGGCTCTCGGGCACCAGTAACGGCTGCGCAACGAGCCCTTGATCATCGAACGCCTGCTTCATGCGCTCATAGGTAATCCGCTCGTGCGCCGCATGCATGTCCACAACGATCAAACCGCTGGCATTCTCGGCTAAAATATAGATACCCTTCAACTGCGCCAATGCCAATCCCAGTGGCGGCACTTCCGCATCATTGTCACCGAATCCATCGGAATCGGCGACGGGTAGTTGGCCGTCGCCGCTCGAGTAGAGAGCGCTATATGCCCTCGAGGGCATCGCAACCCCGCCGGTTGCCACCCGGCGCTGCGGGTCGAACGCCAAATTCGCCTGGCTGGTGGGGTATGTTACAGCGCGCCCATCAGCACTTGCGCCGGTCGCATGACCATCGTGCACCGCGCCGGCGGGAATCGTCGCGTCCGATATTTGCCCGGCAGCCTGTAAATGATCCTGCGGACGGTCTTCCGCCAGCGCTCTTTGCAATGTTGCGCAGATAAACCCATGGATAGCGCGGCTATCCCTAAATCGGACTTCGTGCTTTGTCGGATGTACATTGACATCGACATCCGCTGCAGCCACTTCTAAATAGAGCACGTAGGTGGCATGCCGCCCGTGGTAGAGCAAATCGCGGTAGGCTTGTCGAACTGCGTGGGAGACGATTTTATCGCGGATATTGCGTCCATTGACAAAAAAATACTGCAAGTCTGCCTGACTGCGCGAAAAGGTCGGCAACCCAATCCAGCCCGACAACCGCATGCTCGTGCCGTGGTTGTCGACGTAAAGGGCCTGCTCCATAAAGGGCGTACCGCAGATATCTGCCAGCCTTTTTTCCTGCTCGGCGTGACTGGTGGCAGCCCGCAAATTGAGCCGCACACGCTGGTTGTGCTGGAGACTAAACGCAACATCAAATCGACTCAATGCCAATTTTTTTATGCTCTCGTCGATCCGGTTGTACTCAGTGGTCTCGGTGCGCAAAAATTTTCGCCGGGCAGGGGTATTAAAAAACAGATCTCGCACCTCCACGCTGGTGCCCGGCGGATGAGATGCAGGGCGCAATTGAACCTCCATATCACGACCCTCTGATGTCGCTCGCCAACCGCTGCTGTCGCCGGCATTCGAGGTCAATTGTAATCGCGATACCGAGGCAATACTGGCGAGCGCTTCACCGCGAAAACCGAGGGTTTCGACCGCCTCAAGATCTTCCAACTGACCGATTTTACTGGTCGCGTGGCGACTCAACGCCAAAGCCAGGTCGAGCTCTGAAATCCCGTGTCCGTCGTCACGCACCCTGAGTAATTTAACCCCGCCCTGTTCGACGTCGACGTCGATCGTGCGAGCACCCGCATCAAGGCTATTTTCGACCAACTCTTTAAGGACGGAAAATGGCCGTTCAATTACTTCACCCGCAGCAATCTGATTGGCGAGTTGAGGACTGAGAACGCGAATGGACGACATCTAATAGCCTACTGAGGTTAACGCACCGGAATAACCAATTCTTGGCCGACACGAATGCTTTTTGAGGTGAGTTTATTTTGGCGCGACAAACTTTTAACCGAGATTTTATAGCGCGCTGCAATCTCTGACAAAGTATCGCCACTAACCACTACATAGGCCAGTCGACGCTCCGAGCGTCGACTGGCCAACGCGGTACCGGGCGGCGGATGATCGAGATAATATTGCAGCATACCGCGATATATGGCGTCAGCCATGCGCTGCTGATAGCGACTACTGGAGAGTAATTTGGCCTCTCTTGGATTAGATATAAATCCAGCCTCAATTAGAAGTGACGGAATATCGGGCGATTTGAGTACTAAAAATCCAGCTTGCTCGACTCGTTTTTTGTGTAATCGCGCCAAGCCATCGATGTTCTTTAGGACATAGCCACCAGCCGCCAGACTGCTACTGAGCGTGGCGGTCATCGACAAATCCAGCAGCACCTCGGCCAATGCATCGTCTTTGTCGTCGAGATTTAACGACACTGCACCGCCAATCAAATCGGCACGATTCTCCTTGGTCGCTAGATAACGCGCCGCCTCACTCGTTGCGCCCTTAGTGGACAGCGCATACACCGAGGCGCCGTAAGCTGCAGGACTAGAAAAAGCATCGGCATGTATCGAAATAAAGAAATCTGCCCGTTTGCTGTGGGCGATCTCTGTGCGCTTGCGGTGAGCGAGATAATAATCGCCCTTGCGCACCAATTCACCGCTGAAATCACGGTCTTGATCGAACAACTTTTCCAATTGTTTGGCAATTTGTAGGACCACCACTTTCTCACGAATTTTCCCGGGACCCAGCGCGCCGGGATCTTCACCGCCGTGGCCGGCGTCGATGGCGATAACGATCTTGCGATTGTCCTGCTCGATGATCCCTTCAAGAGATTTACTGACACGTTTGGTAATATCGTATAAATCGATCACCAACCGGTCGCCGTAGCGTTCATTTGCAGCTAAAGTGAAGGTCTTCGGCTTGACCGCATTGATCAGATCAAACACTATCCGCAAACCGTTTTTACCGCGTGCTCCGGTGCGAATATTGCCGATCGGTGTGGTCCTATAATCGAGTTTATCGAAGGCTGCTTTAAGTTTTACGTTAGTGATATCAACGACGATGCGATCTGGGTTATCCAGCGTGAACATGGTGTGATCAACGGTGTCGTCTAAATCTAATACCACCCGCGTTCGATCGGGCGAACGGTAAAGTCGAACGCCTTCGATCTCCGAGGCCGTCGCATCATTGACGGAGATAACTGGCAGGCCCAACAAGAACCCACAGACTACCCCAATTATGGTTTTTAACACCTGAAATTCACCCGTCTATACGCCTTATACATTCTATACATCGCTTTTTGGCGCCTCGTCCGCTACCGCAGAACTCAGCCCTTGTAGTATAACCGCACCCGTGTCCGAATAGGCCGCAAGCGCCAACTTGCGACCCCGTCGACGCACATCAATGACCACTGTCAGATCGACAGAATCGAGGTAGCCTGCACCTTTTTCAGGCCACTCCAGCATGCATAAAACACCATCATTGAGGTAATCTCTAAACCCCAAAAACTCCAATTCCTCGGGATCATCAAGCCGATAAAGATCAAAATGATAGACCGGTCCCAGCGGCAAATCATAGGGCTCAATCACCGTGTAAGTAGGACTCTTAACATTGCCATGATGTCCCAACCCGCGGAGAATACCGCGCGCCAATGTGGTTTTCCCCGCGCCTAAGTCGCCGCTCAAAGTCAGTATTGTTCGGCCTGTGATCTGCGCCGCCAACCGACCGCCAAAAGCATCCATAGCGGCCTCGTCGTCCAACTCGAAAATCCGCTCTAAACGCATGGGTGGCAGTCGTAAATCAGGCAAAACTACAGCAACTCGTCGGCACTGTGCTGAGGGTTTAGCAGCCGCCTTAGCTGCGGCAGTATATCGCTGGCGGCAAGGCCAATTTGCCCGGTCTGTTGCGCCGCCATATCAGCGGCACTCGAATGTAGGCAGCAACCCAATTCCGCCGCTGCCTGCAATGGCAAGCCCTGCGCTATTAATCCGCCGACAACACCCGCTAAAACATCCCCCATACCACCACTGGCCATGCCGGCATTACCGTAAGTACAGACCCCAATGGGTTCCTGACACGTGCCAATCACTAAACTCCCGGGGCCTTTTAAAATGACCACAGCCGAATATTTATCTCGCAATTGCGCGACCGCTGCAAATCGGTCCGCCTCGATCTCGCGCACCGATACATTTAGTAATCTAGCCGCTTCGCCGGGGTGCGGTGTCATCACCCAACGGTTTACCTGAGGGTCCACAGCAATCCTACCCTCGGCGATAATATTTAGCGCATCGGCATCCAAAAGCGTTGGCAATCCGGCGGCCAAAGCCTTTTGTAACAGCTGCTCTGACCAAGCCGACCGACCAAGCCCGGGGCCCAAGACCAGAACACTGGCGCGGGTCAACAGCGGCTCTAGCGCCTGTCCCGAGACTATAGCCGTCGCCATAATCTCGGGCTGACGCACCAACATAGCAGCGACATGCTCTGGACGGGTCGCCAAAGAAACTAGTCCAGCACCGACCCTGAGGCAGCCCTGCGCGGCCATAATCGCCGCGCCGCCAAAGCCCCTATCACCACCGACCACCATGACGTGACCCAACTGAGACTTATAAGCATCTGCAGCCCGCATCGGCAAATTTTCCAACAGTCTATCCAAATCGAGTAGTTTTGCGCTCGGCGGATAGTCACGGTAACCAGCGTTCGGTAGATCGAGCGAATGCCAAATTATTTCGCCACAAAAAACCGCCGCACGACCCGTAAACAACCCTCGTTTAGGGGCGATAAAGGTCACCGTAAGATCCGCCATAACGGCAGCATCCGCAACCGCCCCAGTATCGGCATTTAATCCAGACGGTACGTCAACCGCAACTACCGGCAGCAGGGCGTCATTGATTTGTCGGATAGCCCATCGATAATCTTGCTGCAACTCCCCGCGCAACCCTGTTCCGAGTAGGGCATCGACGATAACACCTTGATCCAAATCGAGCGGAGTCTGGCAGTTGCAAAAATCCACCGCAGCTTGCTCGGCAATAAAACGCGCGTGCGTCACATCGGGCAACATTTTTGAGCGATCACCGACTTCGACAACGCGCACCGAAATACCTTTATTTACCGCCAAGGCAGCGATTGTATAACCATCACCAGCATTGTTGCCGGTGCCACAAAAAACTGTCAGCTGACGCGGTTTACCAAATTCTTGCAGCAATTCCTCCAGTAATGCCTTGCTTGCGCGGGCCATAAGTTGTGCAACGCTAAACCCGGATTTTTGGATTGCCGTTCGCTCTATTTTCTTGACCGTTTCAGTAGTGTGGAGTAAATCTTTTAACGAGCGCAGCGACATCGCGGTAATATCCCAGTAACATTGCCGCTAGTATAATCCAGATAAGTCTGTAAACCATGCCCCAGATTGCCGATAAAACAGAGAATCTTGCGATTTTAGCCAAAAAAATTAAGGCTTGGGGGGCACAGCTCGGATTTCAACAAGTCGCGATCGTCGAACCCGATCTGTCCGCGGCATCAGAAAAACTTCACCAATGGCTCGCCAGTGGATACCACGGCTCGATGGGTTGGATGTCGCAGCATGGCGACAAACGCTACGTGGTCGACAAACTGGTTGATCATACCGTGCGAGTCATTTGCGTACGCATGGATTATCTCTCTGACAACAAGATGATAGCAGTACTCAAAAATGACAATAAGGCTTACATATCACGTTATGCGCTCGGCCGCGACTACCATAAATTGATCCGTCGACGGTTGGCGTCACTGGTCTCGTTTATTCGCGCCGAATTGCCCTCAATGGCTCTCAACCAGCGAGCCTTTGTCGATAGCGCGCCAGTCATGGAAAAACCGCTCGCTGAGCAGGCCGGCCTCGGCTGGATGGGCAAGAACACGTTAATTCTGAACGACAAGGCCGGCTCGTGGTTTTTCCTCGGTGAAATTTACACCTCGCTACGCCTGCCCGTCGACCACAGCGAACAACCCAATCGCTGCGGCAAGTGCCGTGCTTGCATCAAGGTGTGCCCCACAGACGCCTTCCCCGAACCATACGTTCTCGACGCTAGGCGTTGCATTTCCTATCTCACCATCGAGCACAAAGATGCGATACCTATCGAGATCAGACCGCTGATGGGTAATCGGGTTTTCGGCTGCGATGACTGTCAAATCAGTTGCCCCTGGAATCGCTATCCACAGCGCACAGGGGAGTCCGATTTTACCCCGCGTCATGGCCTAGATGAGCCAGAATTAGTTACGTTATACAATTGGAGCGAAGTCGAATTTCTACGCTACACTGAGGGGTCTCCAATCAGGCGCATCGGCTACCAGCGCTGGCAGCGTAATCTCGCGGTTGGACTTGGCAACGCTAGCGCCAACTCTGACATTCTCGCCGCCCTCGAGCGCAGCGCGGTGCAATCATCCGACCTCGTTCGAGAACACGTGCAATGGGCTATCGAGCAACAACGCCTAAAAATCGCCCAAAAGGCGATGCCAAAATAAGCCCTAGACGCGGATAAAAACCTCGCGGTAATAACGCAATTCAGCAATGGAATCATAGATATCATCCATTGCCAAGTGACTGCCCTTTTTATTAAAACCCGATGCCAAGTCAGGCTTCCATCGCCTGACTAATTCCTTTAAAGTCGACACATCTAGATTACGATAATGAAAATAGTCAGCCAATTGAGGCATATAATTGACGAGAAACCTGCGATCCTGACAAATTGAATTGCCACACATCGGCGATTCGTTAGTGCCGACCCAGCTCTTTAAAAAATCTAACGTCTGGTTCATTGCCTCGAATTCATCCACCGAACTGCGGCCCACCCTATCGATCAACCCCGAACCTCCATGTTGTCGGGTATTCCATTCATCCATGGCGTCGATCACTGCAGTATCTTGATGAATAGCGACCACCGGACCCTCGGCCAAAATATTCAGGTCGCTATCAGTCACTAGCGTGGCAATTTCGATTATTTTGTCATGATCGGGCGCCAGGCCCGTCATTTCTAGATCGATCCAAATCAAATTTAGTGGATGCTTGTCAGTCATAGAGATGCCTTAGTTAAATTCTTCAATAGAATGGCGCTTTTTACTGGCAGTACGACAAAATCACGCCGATGCGGGTACAATAATGTCAGGGTAGATTATGCTCTATCCGCGCCATGGGTGGAAACATCGATGCGTAACAGCTACAAACGGTGCTGCAATGTCCAAACGTAAATTGACCAAACGCCAAAAGGCGCGAATCCAATCCGGCCAAGACAGTGCCAATGCACTGGCTTCGACCTCTGACACCCGACCCACCGACGCCGCAAGTCTCGGACCCGAAATCAGCGGCAGGGTGATTAGCAATTTCGGCTCACAACTAGATATAGAAGGGCTCGAAGGTATCCATAATGCCAGCCTCCACCGCTGCCACAAAAGAGCTAACGTCGATACGCTGGTGGCGGGCGATCATGTAGTCTGGCGGACCGGCGAACCCTACGGCGTGGTGGTCGCGCGCAAACCACGAATATCTGAACTGGTGCGCCCTGACATCTACGGAAAAATCAGACCGGTGGCGGCCAACGTCGACTGCATCGCGGTAGTTTTTGCCTGCGCGCCCACCCCCTACAGTAATCTAATCGACCGCTATTTAGTGGCAGCAGAGGCGCAGGGTATAAAGCCAATTTTGGTCGCCAATAAGATCGATCAGCTAACCCATCAAAATACCCCAAAAGTCGAACGCTTGATGGCCAACTACACCAAAATCGGCTATACCATCATACCGGTCTCCGCCGAGACTGGTGCGGGAATCGACGCGTTACAAACCTATCTCCGCGAACACACCTGCATATTCGTCGGCCAATCGGGGGTTGGCAAATCATCGCTGATAAATCATCTACAGCCAGAAGCTAAAACTGCCGTAGCGGCGCTTTCGAGCCGACGAGATAAAGGCGTCCACACGACCACAGCATCACGCCTCTACCACCTTCAGAGCGGCGGTGTGTTGATCGACTCTCCAGGTATTCGCGAGTTCTCGCTGTGCCATCTCGAAGCACACCGTGTAATCGAAGGATTTATTGACTTTCACCCCTATCTTGGCCATTGCAAGTTTCGCGACTGCAAACACCTCAACGAACCCGAATGTGCCCTGCTAAAGGCGGTCGATCAGCAAAAAATATTACGCGATCGACTCGACAACTATCATCAAATAGTCAGTAGCCAAGACTAATTATAGAGTCTGACCCATCCGGTAAGTTATACTTATCGCGTCGGAGGGCACGCTAAAAAGCGCCCATAAAACATCGATCTGAGATAGAGTCGAAACAATTTCAACTAGATTTAGTGTGGCAATCAGCATGGATCACAAAGCAGATATGGTCGTTGCAGCGCAGCGCCTACTTCCTAAGCACTGGCTGTCTCGACAGATAGCTCGACTTGCAGAATCTCGCGTGGCTTGGTTAAAAAACGCGTTGATCAAGCGCGCCATATTTGCATTCGACATTGATCTCGGGCAAGCCGAACGATCGCGGATCGAAGATTATCACAGCTTCAATGATTTCTTTACCCGCGCGCTACGAGACGGTGCGCGCCCCATAGACCCCCTAGCTGAGGCGATCGTATCACCGGCAGACGGCACCATTAGCCAAATTGGCTCGCTTGAAGATGACCGAATACTGCAGGCAAAAGACAGCGACTACTCAGCGGCACAACTGATTGGCGATCAGCAGCAGGCCAAAAGCTATTTGAATGGATCATTTGCGACCATTTATCTATCGCCCAGTGACTACCACCGAGTGCATATACCCTGCGCGGGTAAATTGCTTAGCACGCGTTATATCCCCGGCGATTTGTTTTCCGTCAACGACCTGACAACTCGAGCGCTGCCTGGATTATTCAGCAGCAATGAGCGCCTTGTTTGCGAATTTGAATCGCCGTCGACAGGTAACTTTTGCGTAATATTCGTCGGTGCGATGCTGGTTGCGGGTATAGAAACGGTGTGGGGCGGTGTAGAGCAACCCGGCGCTGGTAACGTGCGCGTGCAACACTATGATTCAACCACTTATGACTTCAGCAAGGGTGGCGAACTAGGGCGATTTAAATTTGGCTCTACGGCAATCATGCTCTTTCAAGCAGACCGTTGCAGTTGGTTGGAAACTGCCAAAGCGGGCGATGAAGTCCGCGTCGGCGAGCGCATCGCCACGCTCTCAACCGTCGTTACAGCAAACGCCTAATCACCGCAATCGCGTGATGAATAACGATGTACCGCATCGATAAAAATACCGGCATTCGCCGGATCGACATCCGGCGTAATACCGTGACCGAGATTGAAAACATGGCCATTACCGGCGCCAAAAGACGCTAAAATCCGCTCAACTTCGGACTCGATAGCGCCTCGACCGGCGCGCAATACCGCAGGATCCATGTTGCCCTGTAGGGCCACCCGTTCGCCAACCCGCCGCCTCGCCTCGCCTATGTCGACGGTCCAATCCAAGCCAAGAGCATGGCAACGGGTATCGGCGATGTCCTCCAGCCATGCGCCGCCGCCCTTGGTAAATAAAATTACGGGGATTTCCAAACCATCGCGCTCAGTGATCAATCCGGCAACAATTTTTTGCATATAGGCCAGCGAAAATTCGCGGTAGGCTGGACCGCTCAGGGCGCCGCCCCAAGTATCAAATATCTGTACCACCTGCGCACCATTAGTAATTTGCGCATTGAGATAATCGATGGTCGATAACGACAATTTCTCTAGTAACAAATGCAGTAGTTCAGGTTTCTGATAAAGCCAACTTTTACTGCGCGCGAAATCTCGACTACTCTGGCCTTCGATCATATAAGTCGCTAACGTCCACGGCGAACCGGCAAAGCCGATTAACGGCACTCGACCGTTGAGTTCTCGGCGGATCAGCGCAACGGCGTCGGTGACGTAATTCAAGTCGCGAAGAGTGTCTATCACCGGCAGCGCTTCTACGTCTTTAGCCGTGCGCAGTGGTTTACGGAATTTTGGCCCTTCACCCTCGGCAAAATAAAGTCCCAGACCCATGGCGTCGGGAATCGTCAAGATATCGGAAAATAATATCGCCGCGTCGAGGTCAAAGCGCTCGAGAGGTTGCAGTGTTACCTCACAGGCCAGCTGCGGATTACTGCACAGGCTCATGAAATCGCCAGCGCTAGTGCGCAGTGCGCGATACTCGGGCAAATAGCGCCCAGCTTGGCGCATCATCCAAACCGGTGTGCGCGTCGTCGGTTGACGCAACAGCGCTCGAATCAAGCTATCGTTTTTTAACTGTGTCATTGAAATCCTTAAACTGAGCGTGCAACTGCACATATTAAGCAAGCCGCGCCGTAACTCGCTAAAAGTACCTTCTGCGCTACAGAGAACATCGATTACCCGCCACAGACAGACGTTAGGAGTTGCCGCAAATGTGTTTGCGGCGCATCAGCGGTCACCTCAGCATTGCCGAGTGATTTCAGGATCACCAGCCTCATCTGGCCATCCAAGACTTTTTTGTCGCGCTGCATTAGGCGTTTGAAATCATCTGCCTGCATAGCTTTCGGTGGGGTTATTGGCAATCCACAGCGCAGTAATATCACCTGTATGCGCTCCACATCAGCGACCGGCAAATGCCCCAACAACGCCGACAATTGCGCCGCCATTAGCATACCAGCCGACACCGCCTCGCCATGAACCCAGTCGCGGTAGTCCAAAAATGTCTCGATCGCATGCCCGAAGGTGTGACCTAAATTTAAAATGGCTCGCACGCCCTGCTCGGTTTCATCCGCCGCGACCACATCGGCTTTAATCTGGCAGGATCTCTCTATCGCATAGGTCAAAGCGCCGGCATCTCGCCGCAATAGTTGATCGAGATGGTCCTCGAGCCAAACGAAAAAATCGGCATCCGCAATCAATCCATACTTGATGACCTCTGCTAAGCCCGCAGCGAATTCGCGCTCAGACAGCGTGGCCAATGTGTCGGTATCTACCACCACCGCCAGAGGCTGATAAAACGCGCCGATCATGTTTTTACCAAGACGGTGATTGACGCCAGTTTTACCGCCGACCGATGAATCGACCTGCGATAATAGCGTAGTTGGAATTTGTATGAAGGGTACGCCGCGTTGATAGGAGGCCGCTGCAAATCCGGTCATATCACCAACAACTCCTCCACCCAGAGCAATTAATGTAGTTTTTCGGTCGTGCCCTCCGCGCAATAATGCGGTAAAAATCAAATCAAGACCGTCCAGATTTTTATACTTTTCGCCGTCTGGCAAAATCACACTGTCGACGTTTTTTCCGTCGAGACGATCGCGAATGACATCGAGATACAGCGGTTCAACGGCAGTATTACTGACCACCAATAGGCGGCTGCCGCCAACGTACTTTGCGATATCGGTCGACTGTATAGTTCCCGATCCAATAAAAATGGGATAACTACGATAACCCAGCGACACGTCTATGCGCCGTATCAGTGATCCGTTAGTTTGTTCTGAAATAGCCATCTCCAGCGCTGCGTTAAAGCGAAAACTGCATGGGTGGAATCGACTGCGAAATGCAGATTCGAATGCGGCGAGACTTTATCACAGTGCGTCTAGAGCTTCAGCCAGTTTCTTGACTACCCGTGATAGTTGGCCCCGCCCGGAGGGGAAAATCACGTCGGCTACCTCCCTGTAAAACGGGTCGCGCGTCTCTAATAGTTTTTCTATCACCGCGGCGGGATCATCGACTTGCAACAATGGCCTTTTCTTGTCTCGCCGTGTGCGCTCGATCAGCTGCTCTTTGTTAGCGGTCAAATACACCACCGATCCGCTGTTGATGAGTAATTTCCGATTGTCCTCGCGTATTACTATCCCGCCGCCAGTGGCGATGACTGCGCAATCCTGCTCAGCAATAACATCAGCAAACACGCGCGCCTCGCGATCGCGGAATCCCTCTTCGCCATCGACATCAAAAATCCATTGAATGTCGGCCCCCGTGCGCGCCTCAATTTCAGTATCGATATCGAAGAACGGTCGTTTCAAAAAAGACGCCAGCGCCCTGCCAATGGAGGACTTCCCAGCGCCCATGGGACCGACCAAAAAAACGTTTCGACAGGTCATATATGGGCCTATGGTAGAGTTGTGGAAGTGTAACCCGAGAGGGTTCTTTTCTCATCCTTTATTGTTCGTCGATCACCGCGCAAAAAAAATCGCGCGGCAGCTCCTATCGTCCGGCATTCTCTCTGGTTTATGGGTTTATCGAAAACCCATAAAGACCTCGACTGAGCGCATTTTTTGAGTGCCTGACGCATCCTCGAACGGTTCCGAAAAAATCACTGACAACGGGGTTATTAGTAGTACTTGCGCGCCCTTTGCGCCAATCTCTTGGCCCTCTTGGATACGATGAGTCACCCCATCGACAGCGCGCATAAGCGCCCAGCGCTGGTCGCGGTAAAATAGACTGCCAACCATGGTCATATCGGCCACAACAATCACCGTAAAATTGCCCTCCCCAGCGCGTTCTGCCTCCGTATTAACTGAAAAGACACTAAATGGACTGCGCAATTGCATCAGCTTCTCGACGGTTGAATAGGCTTCTTCAGATGATTGGATATCGCTATTTAATCGACTTCCTTGCGCTTCTCTGGACGGCGGTTGCTGTCCGCTAAAAGCGTCGACAGATAGGGTTGTCAAAAGCACTATTAAAAGTATACAAACAACCGTTACCCGGCTTTTTAGACAGCTTAACAGCCCCGACCAACGGTTCACTAAAGACTATCACTTTCGAGGGACTGGGTGTAACTGAGCGCGTGCAGACCCAACGCCAATCGCTCGGATTTTTCGCGAACAATATCAATATCCTCAAACACAACCCAGCGGTTCATACTCTCCACCGCGCCGACAAACCGCGCCAGTTGAGCATAGTCACCATGCGCCTGAATATCGATCGGTAATTGTCGATACAACCGTTGCAGTCGCGCTGTGCCCAGCGAGATAACAGAGATATCTAAGCCAGCATCCTCGGCCAAGACCGACAGATCATCGATAAGTGTCGTATCATCATGCTTTTTTTGCACTGGCACACCCCTCGATTGAATTGAGGTCAAACCTATATCCTTATGAGCCCGAATAGGGAGCGATGTTAAATCCATTGTTTTTAAACGGATGTTTGCAAGCAAAGTGCCGCCATGCTCTCGCGATAAATATAATTCACTTTGCAAATCTTGAATCAAGGCGATATATCCAGCCGCTAGCAAAATAAAAAGTACACCCAATGCGCGGCACACAACCGGCGTGATAACCACGGCGATGGTTAGAACGGCATTAGCAACAATTTGATAACGCTCTTTGACTCTGGTTAATGCCATGGTATTTTCATCCCAATGGAAGTTTTAACAATTCGATTCATTCACGCAGGCCGTATCATCAAACCTGCCAATTAGCCTAAATTCAGTCACTCCCAGACCCAGCTTCACCGCCGGTTTTATCGACGAAAGACGCACCGACATATAGCCGTCGGTGCGTGCCAAGTTACTCACTAGAGTAATCACTCCGCGTCGCGACCGCGCCACCCCAGACAGCTCAAGTTCACCATTAAAACTGTGTAATCGCTCGACAGTAACGTCCGCTGGCGTGGCCAACGCCAAGCCCATGAGCAGCTCCAACCATCGCGGGTCATGCGGCAGTAATGCCTCATTTTGTCGCCAAGATCGCTCTCCGGCATCGGCATGACTCACCGTCTCATCGAGAATGATGCGCTGCCTGAGAAGCTCGATATTTTTTACCCCTTGAATGTCGATCTGCGATAACAACAATCTGCTCCATAAGAGCAGTATAATCAGCGCGCCAACTAACCCCGTGCCGCCATAGATCCATCTGGACTTGCTTACCTGAGCGCACTGCGATTCTCGCCATGGCAGTAAATTGATATCCCCAACGACACCGTCCCCCCTGAGCGCAAGACCGATTGCAATCAACAGTGAAGAATCGTCGGAATCGACATGGTCAATAGCTAGGTGACCGGCCAATGATATGTCGCGCAATGGTTTTATAAATTCAACGCTAACGCCGACACTCGACTGGATTAACTCGGCGAGATTCGCGGGCCAAGGCACCTCACCACAAACCGAGATTTTTTCTACTTTTAAATCGCCAAAGGTACTGTGAAAAAATCGTAAAGCAGTTGACAGCGACGCGACTAAATCAGCGTCAAAACCGTTGCATGGAGCCAGACTATCGACGGTTAACACCGTCGATATATCTGCAGCAGAGTGTTCAATCAATATCTCAGAAATAAGCGCCTTAGAAACAGGTACGCTGCGGCTTATTTCAGCACTCGAAACATTACGGCGGGCGCACCGCTGACTGTAAACAACCCGGCCACGCAACATTAACAAAAGGCAAAAATGTCGCGTGCAAACATTTACCACCACGTGACACCGCTGCGACATATTGGCAAATTGAGGCAACATTCGGCAGGCTCGCTCTATTGCCAACTCCTCAGTTTCGACCGCCAGTAGCCGAACCCCCGCAGTTTGAAACATTGTTCGCACCGGAGAGAGGGTATCTTTTCGGCAACCCACTAATAACATCGGCACCGTGGGCGAACCGATCGATGCCGAACGACGGTAGTCAAACATCGCTTCCTCAATAGGGAATGGGAAATATTTTTCGGCTTCGATTTCCATCGCCGCCTGTAATGACTCGCCAATCAACTCGTGCGGCAGATCGAGATGTTTGGCGACGCACCCCCGACCCAGCGCCGACACTGCGCAACTGCTGCTGGCAGCCGATATCCGAAGGGCGTCTGCAATTACCCGCGCGCGCATACTTGTGGCCTCGGACGCCTCCTCAAAGGCACTTTCTGCAGGGAACGGCAATCGGCAATAGGCCTGCAATGACAAAATATTTTTAAACTTGGCAAGTTCGATCACCGTGACCGATGATGTTGAAATATCAATACCCAGGGAAGCACCGCTTGCACGGCCGGCCAAACGCATAAATTGCATGGCTAGAGACCTCCCGTAGGGAGAGCGATAAGGTAACAATAACGTTAACAAAAAAGGTTTAGTATGCAAATGATGCACTTCACATTCTCAACCATCTATAATAAATCAAACAGGCCTTTGAGTTCCCGACCACGATGTTTAAAAAATACCGAAAATTATGGGTTTTTACGATTTTTTCGACGCTATTATGTGGCGGCGGAGCGCTCGTTGTTATGTCATGCCTATACCTTTATCTAAGTCCAAAATTGCCATCGGTTGAGGAACTCAAAGAGATAGAGCTGCAAATTCCACTGCGAATCTACTCACAAGACCTCAAAGTCATGGCCGAGTTTGGAGAAAAAAAACGCAATCCGGTATCCTTTGATCAAATTCCTAACGCCATGGTGGACGCATTTCTAGCCGCCGAAGACTCGAGTTTTTTTGAGCATGGCGGCATTGCTATCTCCGGCCTTGTAAGGGCTGCTCTAGAGTTGGCCCGCACCGGATCGATTCGCAGTGGCGGTAGCACCATCACGATGCAGGTGGCGCGCAACTTTTTTCTCACCAAACGACAGGAGTTTACCCGCAAGTTTAACGAAATATTGCTCGCGCTCAGAATCGAAGATGAACTCACAAAACAACAGATACTGTCGCTCTACGCAAACAAAATTTATATGGGCAATCGCGCCTATGGCGTCGGTGCGGCAGCTCAAGTTTATTATGGCAAGACTCTCGAACAATTGAGTCTCGCAGAAATTGCAATGATCGCCGGCCTTCCCAAAGCACCGTCAAGGTATAATCCACTGGCCAATTCAGAGCGCGCAATGCAGCGGCGCGACTGGATATTAGGGCGAATGTTGACGCTAGGAAATATTGATCAACTGGAGTATCAAAACGCCATTAGCGAACCGGATAATGCCTCTTACCACGGTTCCATATCGCAACGAGGCGCGGCCTATGCAGCAGAACTCGTGCGCCAGCAGGTCATCGAAAAATTTGGTTTAAAAGCCTACACTAAAGGCTATACGGTGATCACTTCGATCGATTCGCAAATGCAACATCAGGCGGTGGCGGCGGTCCAGTCGGGCATATTGACCTACGACAAACGGCACGGCTATCGAGGGGCGGAACGATCTTCCGTCGACCCGGAAAAATGGCTGGAGATCTTGCAAAAAACGCCCACCTTTGCCGGTCTAGAAGCGATGATTGTCTCCGAGGTGGAAGACCAATACGCAATACTCGTCGACCGCAACGACCGCCTGCACACGCTCGAATGGGCAGATGGTATCGAGGGTACGCGACTGTACAAGACCGTCAATTCGCTGTCATCACCTATCACCTCCGCGCAGACGCTGTTGACCCGCGGCGATTTAATTCGCGTAACGCGCGACGATACCGGCCGCTTGCAACTCGCACAACTCCCCGACGCGCAGGCCGCAATGGTCGCTATAGCGCCCCGTGACGGCGCCATTCGCGCGCTGGTCGGAGGCTTCGACTACACCCAGAGTAATTTTAATCGGGTTACTCAGGCGACTAGACAACCCGGATCAAACTTCAAACCCTTTTTATATGCCATTGCCCTGCGCAGTGGCTTTACCGCCGCCACATTGTTCAACGATGCACCGGTGGTGTTCAACGACAGCAAACTCGAGGATACTTGGAGACCCGAAAACGACGGCGGCAAGTTCTATGGGCCAACGAGATTGAGGGTTGGGCTCTATCGATCGAGAAATCTAGTATCGATCCGCCTGCTGCGCCGCCTCGGGATCGATCGAGCCCTCGAGGGCCTGCAAGATTTCGGCTTTGACACTGGAGAAATGCCCCTCGATCTATCGCTTGCGCTGGGCAGCCATGCACTGACGCCGCTGCAAATAGCCTCTGGCTACGCAGTTTTTGCCAATGGCGGTTATCGGGTCAAGCCATACATTCTCGATAAAATTATCGACCGCAAGGGCAATATCGTCTATCAAGCAGAAGCGCTCTGCGCCGATTGCGCAATCGCCGTCGGCAGTTCACCAGCCAACGGCGCAGACAGCCTAGACGTCGACGTCGAGTTAGAGGATTTATTCGATCAACTAGCCCGCGAAAAATTATCTGCAAGCGACCGCAAGAGCCAACAGATCATTAAATTAGCGCTCCAAAAAAATCAGCCTAAGACGCTTAAACCTGCCACTCAAGTGCTCGATTCCCGCTCCGCTTTCCTGATTGATTCAATCCTTAAAGATGTTATTTTAAGGGGCACTGGGGTAAAGGCAAAAGCCCTTGAGCGAAGCGATTTAGGCGGTAAAACCGGCACCACAAACGGTCCCCGCGACGCCTGGTTTTCTGGCTATTCGTCGGATTTGGCGGTCACAGCCTGGGTTGGCTTTGACGACAACTCGATCATCGGCAGAAATGAATATGGTGGTTCAGCGGCACTGCCTATCTGGATCGATTTCATGGGCGCAGCATTGGATGGTAGGCCCGAGGTAGAGCACCCACAACCCAACGGGATCGTGCGCGTCAAAATAGATGCCGAAACTGGTGAGCGCATCGACCCTGAAGAGCAGGGAGTATTCGAATATTTCAAAAGCGAAAACGTGCCAGAACTACAGCGAAATACCTCTACGTTGCCCAATGGTGAGCAAAGCCCTCTCCCAGACGATCTGCTTTGATCTCGTCGAGCGCCTATTTCAATCACTAATTGATTAGTCCCGGCCAGTCGAATTGGGTATCGCCGATCGCATAAAAGAATGGGTTGAGCAAATCTGCTTTCGAATTGTAACTAAGCACCCTGAAATCTAGGTCGACAATCGCACCTCCAGCTGCCTCGAGTACAGCTTGAGCGGCAGCGGTATCCCATTCGCAGGTCGGTGCCAACCGGGGATAAAGATCGGCATGGCCCTCGGCGATCAGGCAAATTTTAAGCGAACTACCGACGTTTTTCGCGCTACAACCGCCCAATTGTCGGTTAATTTTTTCGACCAACTGGGACACTTCTGTATCACCGTGACGTCGACTCACCATCAACACCAGTGGCTGGTTGGCATCCACCATTGAAGCCACGCTACGCGCCTTAATAGCCTGCTGCCCCTGATCATCGCGCCGATAAGCACCGAGTGCCGCGCTACCTATATAGGTCACACCCTGAACCGGCGCATGCACCACTCCCATGATCGGCCGATGGTTGTCTATGAGCGCAACATTCACAGTAAACTCACCATTTTTATTAACGAACTCAGCGGTTCCGTCGAGGGGATCGACTAGCCAATAGCGTTGCCAGAGATTGCGCACCTCGGCATCTACCGCCGCAGACTCTTCCGATAATACCGGGGTATCCGGTTCCAACGCTTGTAACCCTGCCACCAATAGACGGTGTGCCGCCATATCAGCAGCGGTCAGCGGCGACCCATCAGTTTTTTGACTAACACCGAGATCATCGCTGTTATAAATCTCTAAAATCGCATTACCAGCCTCTACCGCTAGTTCCGCCACAGCGTCTATTAATTTCCAATCCATGCTATAGTTTCTCGAGTTAAAATGAAGCTGGCGCGTTTCGACCCGTTTGAGCGTTCGCCGACCCAGCACTGATGATACTGCACTGTGCCGTCACATTTCCAGAGGATCCTCAATGTTGTTAGATTGGTCAAATATCGATACGGTACTACTCGATATGGACGGCACACTGCTAGATTTACACTTCGACAATTATTTTTGGCTGACCCATCTACCCACGCGTTACGCGGAACACTTCAATTTGGACCCGGCGGTCGTTACACCACAAATACACGATCGACTGATTGCCCGGCGCGGAACGCTAAAATGGTATTCAACCGACTTTTGGTCAAGCGAGTTCGGGCTCGATATTATCGCGCTCAAAGGCGAAATTAAACACCTCATTAACGAACGCCCACAGGCTCTGGAACTTCTCCGTACATTAGCTGCGAGGGGTAAAAAACTGCTTTTGGTGACCAACGCAGACCGCAAAAGTATCCAACTTAAATTTTCTCAAACAGCCCTCGCCGAGCACTTCGATCATGTGGTATCGTCGCAAGACTATGGCTATGCCAAGGAACAACCAGAATTTTGGCATGCGCTGAAATCGCACATTGACTTTAACCCGACGAAGGCCCTATTTATTGACGATTCGGAGGCCGTTCTGAACTCGGCGCACCGCTATGGCATAGCTTACCTTCGCAGCATTTCTCAACCCGACAGCCAGCAACGCAGTAGCCAAAATTCGCAATTTGGCACCATCGAAAGTTTTCAAGACCTCTTTTCACCGGAGCGTGGGGTTTAGATGACCACAGGAACACGCGTAGACAAATGGCTCTGGGCAGCCCGGTTTTTCAAAACTCGCTCGATTGCAAAAAATGCCATCGAGAGCGGCAAGATCAAGATAATGGGGCAAAAAATCAAACCGAGCCGACTGCTCGAGATCGGGACAGTTCTAACCATTCGTCAGGGGTTGGATGACAAAACCGTCAATGTCCTAGCGCTTTCGGAACAACGACGCGGTGCCAGCGAAGCTCAGATGCTCTATGCTGAAACAGCTGATAGCCAAGCGCAACGCGAAAAAAACCAAGCCGAACGCAAGGCGCTCAACCAATCGATGCCGCAAACTATTCGCCCCAACAAAAAACAGCGACGGCAAATTCACCAATTTTTAGATCAATAAATCATCCGCAAAGGTACAAATAAAGCATGCAGCATCAGGACAAATTACAGACGTTTATTTTTCAAGATATGGATATTAGAGGGCAAATAACCACATTGGCTGCCAGCCAAAGTGAAATACTTGCGCAGCATGATTACCCGCCAAGCGTAGCCCTTGTGTTCAGCGAATTCTTGGCCGCAGTCAGTCTCCTCGGCGCCACGCTCAAATACAGCGGTCGGGTCATTCTTCAGGCCAAGGGTCGCGGCCCCGTGACAACCATTATGGCTGAGTGTAGCAGTGACGGAGGGCTGCGCGGCATTGTTCATGGCGATCTAGAATCCTGTGATAACCTGTTAGGTTTGGCCAGTTTAATCGGCTCGGCGACGCTTGCTATTACCATCGAACCCGACAAGGGCGAACGCTATCAGGGAATAGTGCCGCTCGAGGGCGAGCACTTGAGTCAATGTTTGGAGTACTACTTTGAAAAGTCTGAGCAATTGCCGACGAAAATCAAACTTGCAGCCAGCGCGGACTGTGTCAGCGGCATACTGGTGCAACAGATGCCCGACACCCAAGATCGTGAAAAAGTCGCTTTAGATTGGCTACACGTCTCCGCCCTTTTAGCAACGTTGCGCCCCGATGAGCAGCTGAGTCGTTCGCATAATGAGCAGTTATACCTACTATTTCACGAGCATCTTTTGCGCCTGTTTGAACCCGTTCCGCTGCGCTTTCGCTGCACCTGTTCGCGCCCTCGAACGGAGCGGGCCCTGCGTGCATTGGGGCGACAAGAAGTGGCGTCAATGTGCCTAGAAATGGGAGCTGTAGAGGTGGCTTGCCAATTTTGTAATGCCCAATATAGCTTCAATGAGGGTCACGTCGACGCTCTATTCGAGGACCAAAATCCGTCGTTACACTAATTCAGAAAAAAGTCCCTGCAGCGGCATCGCCGACCTTTACAAAATTAAACTGGTTTAGATTTAAACGCGCATTTCTGGCATACTCTCGCTCTAAAATGTAACCAAAATAAGAGCCTGCAAGGCATACAATGAGGAAATTTAATGGGCGACGTGGCCTTACATCAAGATCTTAGCTCTGCAGAATTAATCGAACGTGCGATCCAACGTGGCGAAGGGCAACTCGCTGCCACAGGAGCGTTTCTTGCAACTACGGGAGAACGCAGCGGCCGGTCACCAGCAGACCGATTTATTGTCGAGGAAGACAGTTGCGCGGCCGACATCGAGTGGGGTGATATCAACCGACCGTTTGATGAGCACAAATTTAACGCCCTGTGGCAGCGCGTCGATACTTACCTGCGCGAGCGAGAACGGTTTGTTTCGCACCTGCACGTTGGCCAACATGCCGAGCACTTTATACCGCTGCGGGTCACCACGCAGACCGCGTGGCATGCGCTCTTTGCGCGCAATATGTTCATCCGCACCGAACATTACAACCCAAGCCAAAAGCCGGAGTGGGAAATTCTTCATGCCGCGGACTTTACCTGCGTTCCAGAGCGGGACGGCAGTAATAGCGGCGGTATTGTGGTGATTAACTTCGTTCAACGCCGGGTATTAATTGCCGGAATGCGCTATGCCGGCGAACTAAAAAAATCGATGTTTTCAGTGCAAAACTATCTCCTCCCAGGCCGCGATGTTATGGCCATGCACTGCGCTGCAAACGTTGGCGAAAACGGCGATACAGCGCTTTTCTTTGGCCTCTCAGGCACCGGAAAAACGACGCTTTCTGCCGACCCTAACCGCTACCTCATCGGCGATGATGAGCATGGATGGAGCGAGGGTAGCGTGTTCAACCTAGAGGGCGGTTGCTATGCTAAAACCATCGATCTAAGCCAGAAAAATGAACCGGTAATCTGGGACGCGATCCGCTTTGGATCAATTATAGAAAACGTTGCGGTTAGCAGCGACCAACGGGTTGCCGACTACAGCGACACCTCTATCACCGAGAATGGACGCTGTAGCTATCCGCTAGAGCACGTCGCCAAACGCCAACTTGAAAACTGTGCGGGTGAACCCCGTAATATTATTTTCTTGACCTGCGATGTGACCGGCGTTCTACCTCCCGTATCAATGCTATCCAAAGAAGCGGCTGCCTACCACTTTTTAAGCGGTTATACCGCCCGTGTCGGCTCCACCGAAATTGGTGCCGCAGCGGGCATCAATCCAACATTCTCGACCTGCTTCGGAGCGCCGTTTATGCCGCGTCCGGCCAGTGTTTACGCCGAATTACTTATGCGTCGAATCGACCATTTCGGCGCCAATGTCTATCTTGTGAATACCGGATGGACCGGAGGATCTGGCGGTGCTAATGGCGCAGGAAAGCGCTTCCCAATCCCAGTGACCCGAGCCATAATCACCGCCATCACACAAGGTCAGTTGGAAAAGTGCCCGAGCGAACACCTCGAGTTACTCAATCTCGATATTCCTCGTCAACTAGATGGTGTAGACAGCGCCTACCTCAATCCGAGGAATAATTGGGAAGATCCATCGGCATACGATAGCGAAGCTCGAAAGCTGGCTGCGTTGTTCGTCGACAATATCAAGAAATTCGCGCCGTCACAGGCAATCATCAGCGCGGGCCCTCAAGCACTTACTTAGAGTCGGCCATCACATCATCAGCGGCCCCTGCGGAGCCGTGGTGATGCTGTTGACAGCAGCGCCATAGCTGCGCTTATCGAGCGATTACAGTAATAAAACTACTGACTATTTTCTAACATTAAATCGACGGTGGCTCTGATGTCAGCGTCACTGCATGACGAGCACGTGCCCATCAATGGCATACCGCGAATGCCATTGATGGCATTCGCGTAGACCGTCTCCAACCCCTGTGCGGTCCGCGACGCCCATGCTGCTGCGTCGCCCATCACTGGCGCTCCACCGACGCCACTACTGTGACAGCCGACGCAGTGTTTGGCATAAATAATCGCCTGAGGCGATGCCTCTGGCAGCGCTTTTAAGCTCGAACCCGCGCCGTCTGTAATGCCACTCTCGCCGCAACCAGCAAGCGAACAAATCACCGTCAGAACCGCCAATACGGGCAATCCGTGTCCCTCTGAGACCCTTCGAGCATATAATGGTAAAGCCTCTAAGCGCTTCAACATGCCCATGGCCCTCACAACTGCGCCAGATAACTCGTTAATCGGTCGGCATTCATCATAAAGTTCGATTTGTACTGATCGGCAGCACCGCGCACTTCATCTATATTGACCGCTTCTCCCACCTGTACTACGCCGATCATCGCCATCATTGCATGGGGATCGCACTGGTACACATAGACGCCCTCTACATCCAGCGTGACGCTGATATCCTGGTTCATCGTGCCAGCCCAGGCGCTTGCACCCGAAGGCATGAAAGCATCAATAGACGCTGAGTTGTGGGACATATCGACCGCCTTAAAATGGATGGTATCCCCTTTGGAAACTTTGATGACAGCAGGCTCAAAAATCATGTTGCCACCGTCGCCGGAATTGAGCATTTTGACGGTATGTTCGGAACCCTCCGACAATGCGACTTTTTCAACCGCTGTCGACATCGCAGCTACCGGGGCCGCCGAGTCTAGCTCGCTGGCTTTAGTCACCGAACCCACCGGCGCTATCCGCTGCGCCACCAAATTTTTCTGATTTTCCGTTAAAGCGTCGGGGCCATCTCCCGAACCACAGCCGATCATCAGAACACTCGACATAGAAATAGCCAAGATAGAGGTAAATCTGTTCATTTAGTTCTCCAAAAACTGTTATTTAATGAATATCTCATAATTATACGGTAAGTTGACCAAAGCAGGCATTTGTATCGTCTTAAGTCGCTAGGAAATATCATGCCAACGCCTTGATACCAACCGCATCGCGAAGTTGCCGCATAAGCTCGCTCGACTCTACCCGTGCTTTTTCGGCGCCTTCCGCCAACGCATTTTCGACACGTGCCGGATCCTGTAATAGCTCATTGTAGCGCTCCCGCGGCTCTCTTAACTGCTCGTTTAATAATTCATAGAGTTCTTTTTTGGCTTCGCCCCAACCGATACCCTCGGCAAAGCGCACGCGCATTTCTGCCGTTTGCTTCTCATTGGCAAAGGCGCGCCATATTTGGAATACCGTCGACGTCTCTGCGTCTTTGGGCTCACCGGGTTCGAGTAAATTGGTGACAATCTTATTGATGTGTTTTTTTAACTGCTTCTCCGCTAGGAACAGCGGAATAGTGTTACCGTAACTCTTGCTCATTTTACGACCGTCTAAACCTTGTAATATAGCGACATTATCATCCACCTGTGCCGCCGGCAATTGGAATAGCTCGCCATAACGATGGTTGAAGCGCTGGGCAATATCGCGGGCCATTTCAACATGCTGAATCTGATCTCGCCCCACAGGTATAGTTTGAGCATTGAACATCAATATATCTGCCGCCATCAATATTGGGTAGCTGAATAAACCCATATTAATGGCATAATCGCCATCCTCACCCGCCGCTACATTGTCCGCTACCGAACCCTTGTAGGCGTGCGCGCGATTCATCAAACCCTTAGCCGTCATGCAGGTCAGCAACCAGGTTAACTGTGGAATTTCGGGGATATCCGACTGTCGGTAAAAGACCGCTTTGCGAGTATCGAGGCCGAGCGCCAACCAGGCCGCCGCGATTTCTTTAGTCGATTGGTGGAGCCGTTCGGGATCCTGCGCCTTTATCAGTGCATGATAATCTGCGAGAAAGAAAAATGACTCGTGGTCGGCGCTTTGACTCGCGACGATCGCCGGCCTGATGGCCCCGACGTAGTTACCCAAGTGGGGGCTGCCTGAGGTTGTTATCCCGGTAAGAACACGGTGTTTAATAGACATCTTTGCGGTACCTAAAAATTGGTAATCAGGCGCTTGCTATAGATAGCGAACCCGATAGATTAAAAAAGCTCTGTAGCGCTCTGGCCAAGCGGATCGGGTCGTCGACCCCAGCCGTCTCGCGACATGAATGCATGGCCAACTGCGCAACGCCAACGTCGAGAGTCGGCACACCCATACGCGCAGCCGTAATGGGTCCGATGGTGCTGCCACAACCCAGATCGCTGCGCGA